>MDTE01062110.1_pt1 | contig 13654 bp, 23 predicted proteins | sample 811231 | NCBI WGS metagenome assembly MDTE01 (sample SAMN05326651, study PRJNA326480) | marine metagenome | isolation source: seawater | place: Indian Ocean: Red Sea | collected 2010
GTGCGTAGGGCAACTGTATCCATCAACGACAAGAGGGAAAAGGTTGCCAAACGCAGACACGAACACGAAATGTTTCAAGCAAAGCTTTTAAGAAAGGAGTTAAAAGATGAGTAAAGAAGATTGGTTTGACAGTCATGTTATTATAGACTTAGGTGGATTTAATAACAAAGAAGAAAAGAATAAAGCAGAGGAGACTCTGAAAGATAAACTAAAAGAAAAATTAGAAAAGGAGTTCAAGAGTGACAGCCAGAGAGATGATTAAGATACTGATAAAGTTAGACGATCTAAATACCAAGATAGATTTTAGATTACCCATAAAATTTTATGGTCAAGATCAAGATTTACTTTTGCGTTATAATTGTGTATTCTACGAAAACGATTCGATAATTATAGGTTTTAAGGAGAGATGATATGTATAAAGTGGTGGCAAGTTTTTTCGATGGTTTCTCTGGTACGATGATTGCTTTAGACAAGCTAGGCATTACACCAGACGAGTACCATGCTTTTGAGATTGACCCTTATTCAAGTGCGGTCAGCAAGTACAATTATCCTAATGGCATTTGGCGACATGGCGATGCACGAAATTGGGAAGTTCTCAAGGGTAAGAAGATTGATTTATTAGTCGCGGGTTTTCCATGTCAAAGCTATTCGGTTGCGGGATTGCGGAAGTTCCAAGAAGACCCACGAGATATGTCTAAGGTATTGCTTGATGCTCTCAAAGAATTAGATGTGGACAAAGTATTGATAGAGAATGTTGCGTCTATGCCTAAGGAATGGAAAGACTATTTTACTGAGACTTTTCAAGCTATATACCCAGACATCGTATGCCATGAGATAAATAGTGCAGTATTGTCTGCTCAATCTCGTAAGCGATTGTATTGGACAAACATTGACTTTGACTTAATGACAGATAAAGAAATAGTAATGGACTCTATTCTTGAAGATGGTGCTATCTCTGATCGTGATAAGTCGTTGTGTATTGATGCCAACTATTTCAAAGGCGGTAGCATGAAGATGTACTATGGCAAGTCCAAGCGTCAGATAGCGTATGTTGATGAACCCACAAAAGGTTGTAAGCAAGTCGGTGTTGCAGACATGAAAGGCTATGACATCATTCGCAGAGTATACAGTCGGTATGGCAAAGCACCATCGTTAACCACTATGCAAGGCGGTCACAGAGAACCAAAGGTCGAGTGCGGTAGGATTATCAATCGCAAGATCAACCCTAAGACTGGCAAGAGAGATGACTACAACCCAGACATTCAGTCAGAGTCACGAGTAGAGTTGAGGTCAGACAGCAAGACCAATACACTATCCACAGTACAAAAAGATAATGTAGTGGTGCGTAATTGGGAGAACGTCAACCCAGAGCAGTACTATTGGCGAGCATTGACTCCTCTTGAGTGTGAACGCTTGCAGACAGTTCCAGACCTGTATACACAGTATGGAGAGTTTGACCACAAGCATGGCTATCTAGGTGAAGTCAAGCCAATATCAAACAGCCAGAGATACAAGATGCTTGGCAATGGATTTACTGTAGATGTAATAGCACATATACTGAAAGGAGTAGACGCATGAGTGATGATGACGTAAAACAACAAGCACTAGAACAAGCACAACAAGCATATGGATTGTTTATCTGGTTTGTTAAATGGTTTAGTTATGTAATGATATTTATGATTGTTCTGATGTTTATGAATAACTGGTTTGACGATGGTACTGGCAGTAGGTTTATGCCTGATGAAATTGTTGACGATCAATATGACCCAAAGGGATTAAACAAGAAGAAGGGAATATAAAATTATGAATAGGTATATGGTAGAATTAAAGAAAGATTTAAAAAGCAAAAAATCATTTCGTATTTACATCAGAGCTTATAGTATTGCTCAAGTAGTAGAGATGTTTAATGATGAATATTTTATAACAGAGTTGGAGTTAAGACATGAATAAAGCATATCATAACAAAGGCTTTGGTACAGCTTTCCTAGTTATTGTCTTGGCATTTTTTGTATTGCCAGTCGTGTTAATGATGATGATGGACGATACCTTTGAAAGATTTACCAACAAGTATTTTCCAAAAGCAGAATGTTGGGAAACTGCTAAACACGAGAGAGTGTGTAAGCGATTCAATAACTGCAAGTTTATGAGGAACTTTTGTCATGACTGAGGGATATACATTAATAGCAACAATAGTAATTCTAGTCGTTGGCACTCTGGTGTTAAATGGGTGTGCTAATCTTTTTGTGAGGATAATGTGATGAAAGAGAGGATAAAAAGTTCTTTGACAAAAGACAAGAAAAAGGCAAGAGATTTTTTTCAAGACCTCTTGGTGGCGGTAATAGTAATTTTTATTGTGGGCGGTATGCTTGTGTATGCTCACTTTGACATTGTATCCATAGTGGAGGGTTAAAATGGAAGAAGAATTTATTGATGATTTATTTGATGATATGGTAGACGATTCAGAGGTGGATAAGATTAAGTCTATACCATACGAAATAGAGAGGGAGTTAGAAGAATGATACTTGAAACAGCATTGATGTGCATGGCTTTCAATATCTACCATGAAGCAAACAACCAGTCTATGCTTGGGCAGATTGCAGTCGGTCAAGTAGTGATGAACAGAGTAGAGGACAGTCGTTTCCCCGATACTGTTTGTGAGGTGGTCAAGCAAGCTGTGACATACAAAGGTACAGACAAACCCGTCTTGCACAAATGTCAGTTCTCTTGGTATTGTGATGGTAAAAAAGACGAGCCAAACTACGATAGCAAATCGTGGTCAAAAGCATTGAAGTATGCAGTAGTGGTGTTGGGCGGTGATATAACACTTGACTTCACAGATGGTGCGACTCATTATCATGCCACCTATGTGCGTCCTGCGTGGGCAAAGACCAAGACCCGAACCACACGGATTGACAGACATATATTCTATAGGTGGGAAAAATGAGCAGAGAGTTTAGATTATTTATTATCTTAGTAACAGCGTGTTATTTGTTAGATTTATTATTTAAAACTTTACTTTAGGAGATTTTTATGAGACTATTCGTTTGGGATTTAATGGCAGTAATAACTATGGTATGGATGTGTTTTTATGTATTCTAATATAAAACAGATAAAGACAGTCGGGGATATGGTGCAGTATTACCTTCACAGTCCTCAATTTTTGGCTCTTAGACCGCGTTCACAGAAGGATTACGAGTATACCCTTACAAAAGCGTTAAAGACCTCTGTGAGCGTTTCTAAGACGCTTGAGAGTGTACGCATCTCAAAGGTATCGGTGGCAGATTGCAAGGTTATCTATCAAGATTGGTTGTTGAGAGGTAAAAGAATGGCAAACAACATCGCCACCATACTTTCTGTGGTGTTCAACATGGCAGAGGAGTTGGAACTTTTGGCAAGCAACCCTATGCGAAGGGTAAAAAAGGCAAAGCAAGACGTTAGGAGAGTGATGTGGTCAAGAGATCAAGTAAAATTATTCCTTGACACGGCATATGGGGAGTACAAGTGGCGTAGTATAGGTCTTATTGTGCATATGGCATACGAATTTGCTCAGAGAGTCGGTGATATGCGTCTTTTAGAGTGGAAGAGTGTCGATTTAGAAGGTGCAAGGCTTGATTTGGTTCAGTCTAAGCGTAGAGCAGAGGTGCATATACCTATCAACCCTAAGCTTTTGTCCATGTTAAGGACACAGCATGAAGACTTTGGGTTTCAAGACTACGTTGCACCTAACGTAAGACCTATTGATGGACATTACAAGCCGTACAATGAGTTTGATATATCTATCTTGGTCAATGAGGTCAAAGCACAAGCTAATCTACCCAAAGAGTTGACCGCTATGGATATGCGTAGGACAGCCATTACAGAGATGGTTGAGGCAGGTGTGGATACCACGCAGATCATGTCGGTATCTGGACACAACTCGCCACAGTCAATGCGTCCCTACATCAAGCACACATTTGGGTCAGCTAACAATGCTCTGGCTAGAAGGGAGTCATACAAAGATGAAGTTTCTTGAGGAGTTAGACTTAGAAGAGGGCAAGACTCTGACGATGGATTGTCCAGTATGTAAGGGCAAGAAAAAGTTTACAGCGACTAGGGTGGACAATGTGATATTGTATAACTGCTTTAGAAATAGTTGTACTGTCAAAGGTAAAAGACAAATTGGGAGAACCGCAGAGAGCATCAAACGTAAAATGAATGGTCACTCTATCCCAGATAAAATAGTGGAGTTCCAAATGCCAGAATATTTTTCCAGAGATCTTACTGCTTGTGAGGATTTTATTCACAGATGGGATTTAGCTGATTTAAAACTGTATTACGATATTAAAGACGATAGGGTCGTGTTCCCTATTCACAAGAAAGGCAAGATTGTTGACGCTATAGGGCGATCTTTGTTTGATAATACCGCACCAAAGTGGTACAAGTATGGTAAGAACTGCTCTTACTACGCTCACACCCTGCATATAGGCGATGTGTTTACTGCTGTGTTGGTTGAAGATGTCATATCTGCTGTGACTGTGGCTAATTACTTCCCTGTTACTGGCTTTGGCATTTTGGGTACATCATTACAGCAAGAGCATTTGTATGCGCTTTCTGATTTTGATAGGGTCGTAGTCGCTCTTGATCCAGACGCATCGAAGAAAGCACTAGAACACGCAAAAGAACTGAACAGTTATGTAAAACAAGTGCGAGTGCTAAAGTTGACAGACGATCTGAAGTATAAGAACATCGAAGACTTTGATAAACTAAAGGAGATATTAAATGGTTAAACATTGTTTAGACTGTAACGTAGAATTAGATATTAATAAAAATTGGTACAAAGGCTACAAACGTATCAGCCATTATAGATGTAAGAAGTGTGGCACTGCGTATCAAAAAAGAACACCCAATTACGACACAAACAATACTGCAAATAATAAGTTACAAATGTATGTTAATGGTAAATATGTATCCAGAAAACATCCCTTATACAAACCGGGAAAATACAAAACATTTAGTGATGCTGCCTTTTCTTCCTTGATTAATTATGTTAAATGTGTTAAAGGAGAGGTGTATATTATTAGTAATCCTGCTTGGAAAAGTTGGTACAAGATAGGTAAAGCGGTGGACTCAGAGGATAGATGTAATGGCTATCAGACAAGTAGTCCCCATAGAGATTACAGTATAGTATCAAAGATTAGCGTGTCTAATAGAGGTATGGGGGAGAAGATAGCGCATAGTCTGGCAGAGGGCATGAGTAGGGAAAGAAGTAATGAGTGGTTTCGTATAGAGAATCTAGAGAAAGAGGACTTTGACAAGTTCTTGAGTTTAGTAAAGACACTTACAGAGGAGAAGGTGAATGGTGGAGTTAGCACTAATAAGAAGTCTGCTAGATAAAGACTTCTATGGAGATCATAAGGGTACGAGGTGTCCCGATGAATTGTTTAGTAAGGACATACGTAAGATAAAGAAGACGGTAGACTTTGCCATGCAGAACTATGGTAAGGACAGCATTACGGTTCGTGAGTTAGAGAGTTTATTCTTTGCTCACAACAGCACTCTTACTACGTCCTCTAAGGAAGTATTTAAAGGTTTGTTCTCTAAGTTAGAAAGAGAGCAAGCTATGGACAAGGAGATAGCTAAGGATGTACTCTCTAAGTTATTTCAACAGCATGTAGGGGAGAAGATAGCCAACATAGGGTTTGATTATGTTAATGGCGAGGGTTCTACACTAGAGCCACTACGCAAGATTATCAGCGATCATCAAGACAACTTTCTACCCAACTTCAAGATAGAGTGGGACGACATTAGTTTTGACAGCATATTGGAGCAAGCTAATCAAAAGTCAAAGTGGAAGTTTAATATACCCTCTCTTGCCAGACGACTGCAGGGTATAAGCGGTGGTCAGCTTATCATAGTGGGTGCAAGACCTAATACGGGTAAGACAAGCTTTCACGCTAGTATCATCGCATCAAGAGGTGGCTTTATAGATCAAGGTGCTAAGTGTCGAGTCTTGTGTAACGAAGAGCCATACTACAGGGTTGCATCTCGTTACCTATGCAACAGAGCAGAGTTGTCTTTAGCAGAGATAGGTAGCGGTAGAGCCAATCATGCACTGGCTATGGATAGGTACAACAAGATTAGACAGAGCGTCAAGATCAAGGATGTTACTGGTAAGAAGATGGATTGGGTAGAGAACATGGTCAAAGTAGAAAGACCCGACATTGTTGTGCTAGATATGGGCGACAAGTTTGCTAACAGAACGGGAGAAAGGATGGATTTATATTTGAAAGAGGCAGCAATTCACGCGAGAAATATCGCAAAGGAGTACGACTGTGCTATAATCTGGATGTCTCAGCTATCTGCTGAGGCAGAAGGTAAGGTCAATGTAGATCAATCTATGCTTGAGGGCAGTAAGACGGGTAAGGCGGCAGAAGCGGATTTGATGTTGTTACTCAGTAAGAACCCGACTATTGAGGGGCAGGAAGATAATGATACACAGCGACACATTATCATAGCAAAGAACAAGATAAACGGATGGCATGGAAAGATCCATGTTGAGTTAGATGTAGAGAGAGGTAGATATACTGCATGAAGATTATACTAGACGTAGAGAACACAACGACTAAACGAGATGGTAAATTACATCTTGACCCTTTTGAACCTGACAATTCTCTGACACTCGTGGGTGTTCAAGACTGGTTAGAAGAGGAGTCAACTGTTTTCGTGTTTGACCACAAAGAGAGAGTGATAACAGACGATGATGCAGATAAAAGACTGCAAAGAGTGCTTGACAACACTACATTGTTGATAGGACACAACCTTCAGTATGACCTACAGTGGCTTTGGGAGTGTGGTTTTAGTTACGATGGTGAGATATATGACACAATGTTGGGTGCATACATACTACAGAGAGGTCAAAAAGGCTCTGTTAGCCTTGAAAACTGCGCTGAAAGGTACAATCTTGACATGAAGAAGTCTGATACACTAAAAGACTACTTCAGAAGAGGGTTTCAAACAGACGAGATACCTCTTGACGAGTTATCAGAGTATCTACGGCAGGATTTAGCGGTTACTAGGCAACTATACTGGAAATTACAAGAAGAATATGACAAAGATGAGTCCAAATCACTCATTACAGTGCGTGATGTGACCAATAGAGTGTGTAAAGCACTCACTAAGATGTACCTGAAGGGCATTGCTATAGATAGAGATGCTCTAACGCAGGTTAAAAAAGACTTTGTTCAGGAGTTGAACGAGATAGAAGGGCGGTTGCAGGAGCATGTGAAGAGACTGATGGGGGACACACCTATCAACCTCAACTCACCAGAGCAGGTCAGTCAGGTTATCTTTTCTAGGATTGTCAAGAACAAAAAAGAGTGGGCATTGGCTTTCGAGAATGTTATCGACAAGGATGACTTTCGTAAAACAGTCAAAGAAAACAGTAACTTAATGGTGAAAACTAAAGCAAGTATATGTGAAGCATGTAATGGTAAGGGTAAAGTTTTTAAGACAAAGAAGGATGGGACACCGTTTCTCAAACCCAATCGTTGCCCCGAATGTGACACCAGAGGGTACAAACTTGCCAAGTCAAACCAGATGGCAGGTCTTGGGTTCTTTCCTCTGTCAAAGGATTGGGTCAGTGCCAATGGTTTCTCCACAAGTAAAGGCAATCTTGAGACACTAATAAATATATCCAAGTCAAAAGGCATGACAGATGCAGAGAACTTTCTTACCGATCTCAAAAGACAAAGTGCTGTGTCCAGTTATCTGTCTTCTTTTGTTGAGGGTATTGAAGCGTACACAAAGCCAGATGGTAAGCTACATGTGTCTCTCACTCAGCATGTTACAGCTACTGGACGTTTCAGTGGACGCAACCCTAATATGCAAAACATGCCAAGGGGCGGTACGTTTCCAGTTAAGAGAGTGTTTGTATCACGTTGGAACTACAATCAGTTTGGTCTAAAGGGTAAGATACTTGAAGCAGACTTTGCACAGCTAGAGTTTAGGGTTGCAGCATTTTTGTCACAAGACAAAGTTGCGATGGAGGAGGTCAGCACTGGCTTTGATGTTCACTCCTACACTGCCAAGATTATATCTGATGCAGGACAGCCAACGACACGACAAGAAGCCAAGGCACATACCTTTGCTCCTCTGTATGGTGCTACTGGCTTTGGTAGGACAAAAGCTGAGGCAGAATATTACACACACTTCATGGATAAGTATAGAGGTATTGCAAAGTGGCACAAGCGTCTAGGAGATCAAGCATTGAACGATGGCTACATCATGATACCATCAGGACGACAGTATGCTTTTCCAGACGTAGAGCGTAGAGCCAGTGGTTCACCTACACACTTTACCATGATAAAGAATTATCCAGTGCAGGGATTTGCTACGGGGGATATTGTTCCCATAGTATTTCTGGAGATAGACAAGAAGCTAGAGAGTATGCAGTCTTGTCTTGTCAATACGGTGCATGACTCCGTTGTTATTGACGTACACCCTGCAGAAGAAGAGCAAGTTATTCGCATCATAAAAGATGTAAATGACAACCTAATTGACATCATAAAAGACTACTATGATGTTACTATAAATGTACCAATGGTGCTTGAAGCTAAGATAGGAAATAATTGGCTTGACACCAAGGACGTTATGTAGTATAGTCAACTGATTCGTTTTAAGGAGTTTAATATAAATGGAAAACAATTTAGCTATTATCGGAACAAAAGAAAACCTAGCAGACATCATGGGTATGTCCAACACTGTCCCCTCATCTCGCTCTGCTCTTGCAGAGATTAAGCAGGTACACCAGAATATCATGGGTACTAAGGAAGTTGATGGGGAAAAGATGGAAGTGGCTGTGATAAAAGCAGGTTCTTATTCAGTAGTGTTCCCTGACGAGACTGTGTATTACAGTGACAAGATTACCATCCGAACCTTTATGCAAAGGTTTCAGTGGGAGAGATGGGATGACAACTTTACCAGACCAGATGGCGGTTCTGGAAGGATGCTCCGATCTGTCATGGGTAAGTCTCTCAGTGTGGACTTAAAGGATAACTATGGAGGTTTCAACTGCGGTAGACCTTCTGGTTATGTCAAAGACTTTTCGTCTTTGCCACAAGAAACGCAGGACATCATGAAGAGTACCAAGCGGTACAAGATCGTGTTTGGACTGTGTACACTTGACAACGCTAAGGATGCCAATGGTAAATCTGTTGATGTTAAAGAGTTCCCTTTCTTTATGCGTATTAAGAATAGAGATAGCTTCAAGGCTATGAACGATATCTTTAATGCGATACAACGGAAGAACCGACTTCCTATACAGCACAATCTTGTTTTGTCTAGCGAATTAAAGAGTATTCCTAGTGGTGCTACTTACGCAGTAGTGAAAGCATCTTTGGGTAGTGAAGTAGAGATTACTGCTGACGATCAGGAAACGCTGAACAGCTTTGTCGAGTGGGTTGAATCTATGAACTCAATCACTCTTTCTAAGTGGGAAGAGAACAGAAGACCAGAGGAGTTGTCTGAAGCAGACGAGGAGATTGTGTCTTCTATCGTTGAGATTGAGGACGAGTAGATGAACCATCCTGCAGAGTTGGCGATACACGAGTTCCTACAGAAAGTTTCTCTTGGTAAAGCCAAGATGAACAAGGCTACCCTCCACCACATAGCCAAAGATGTAGAGGACGCTTTGTCTCGCCAATTCTCAGGGGATAAGCGGAAGTTTAAACTTCGTATGTCTAACGTTGGACGTAAGAAGTGTCAGCTTTGGTTTGAAAAGAACCACCCTGAGAAAAAGCAACCAGACTCCCCCTACTTCTTAATTAACATGATGCTAGGAGATATTGTTGAGGCAGTATTCAAGGGTCTTCTTAGAGCTTCTAAAGTTAAGTTTGAGGACAGTAAGAAGGTCGTTTTAAAAACAAAGAAGAAAGACATAGAGGGCAGTTATGATTTAGTTCTAAACGATAAGGTAGATGACGTAAAGTCTACATCACCTTGGTCTTACGAAAACAAGTTTGTAGATTTCAACACGTTAAAGAGTAAAGATAGTTTTGGTTACGTTGCACAGTTAGCAGGGTATGCTAAGGCTAGAGGAGTAAAAGCAGGTGGTTGGTGGGCAGTAAACAAAGCCAACGGAAACTTCAAGTATGTTGATGCTGACGATCTCAATATGCAGGAAGAACTTAAAAAGATAGACGATACTGTAGCTTACATAGAAGACGATGCACCTTTTGAAAGATGTTACGAACCCATAGAGGAAACGTACTACGGAAAAGCAAGCGGTAATCTAAAGCTAGGCATTGAGTGTAGTCTTTGTTCTTTTAAGGACGCTTGTTGGTCAGACTTACAAGTCTTACCTTCAAAGGTTTCTAAATCTGCAAACCCTCCTTTGATTAATTATGTAAAGGTTGCAAATGGCGAAACTGAAGTTAAAGAGCAAGTTCGAGTATGATGTAGCAAAATGGCTAAGGTCAGTAAAACAAAAGGTGAGATATGAAGAAATCAGAATTAAATACGCTGTTGTTCGACACCGATACTATAAGCCTGACTTTATTCTTAACAATGGTATTATTATTGAAGCGAAAGGGTGGTTACGTCCAAGCGATAGAACGAAACATCTGTTAATAAAAGAGCAGTATCCTGACTTAGACATACGGTTTCTATTTCAAAATGCAAACAATCTTTTACGCAAAGGATCTAAGACTCGATACTGCGACTGGTGTGACAAACACGGCTTTCTCTACGCACATAAAGAAATACCAAAACAATGGTTGACAGAAAGAAAAAAGAGGATAAAACTATAGGCTCATGGCAAATTATATTGGAAAAGAAGACTATGCTCTAGTCGTTAAGGTTGAAACAGATGATCTTGGTAGGGCAACGGGTGAGAGTACTTTCAACTTATTATATAGTGATGACAACAAGTGGGACAAAGTAACGCATGATGGTGTCATTGATATGTTGACAGTTATGATGGAAGTTGTTAGAATGATGGAGATAGATCCTGAGTTCAGAGAGATGATGTCTGCTTTCTTGAAGAAGCACACACCAAGAGTTCCTAAGCTTGAGATTGTAGAAAGCAAAGATAATGTTATTAAATTAGATTGGAGCAACAAAAATGACAGACGAGGTAAATAATCCACCACACTACAACAAAGGCGGTATGGAGTGTATTGACTACATAAGGCAACAACTAGGAGATAACTTTAGATATTATTGTGAGGGCAATGTACACAAGTATCTACACAGATTTGACTATAAGAACTCTTTAGTAGATTTAAAAATACAAGACTTGAAAAAAGGTAAATGGTATCTAAATAGATTAATAGAAGAGTTAGAGAAAGACTCATGAAGTTTACAGTAAACATGACCATAGAAGTAGACGAGGAAGAGAATATATTACCTGTCAACTATAATGGTAAAGAAGGCGATGAACAAGCTCTTAAAGATATATTAAGAGATTATCTGTTTGACATTGATGGCATAACATTATTAGAGGGAGTGAAAGTAAAGAAGCATGAATGATTATCAAAAGTTTATAGCAATATCTAGGTACGCTAGATGGATGGATGACGCAGGACGTAGAGAAACGTGGGAAGAAACAGTATCCCGATATGTAGATTACATAACAGAGAAAGTAAAAGGACAGCTACCTAAAACAGAAATGTTTGATGCTATACATAATTTAGAAGTGATGCCATCTATGAGAGCGTTGATGACAGCAGGATCAGCTTTGGAAAGAGATAACACAGCAGGATACAACTGTAGCTATCTACCAATAGATGACCCAAAAGCTTTTGATGAAGCTATGTATATCTTGTTATGTGGCACTGGTGTTGGCTTCTCTGTAGAAAGACAGTATGTAAATCAGTTGCCTGAGATACCACAAAGCATAGAAGATGTAGATACAGTTATTGATGTGCAGGACAGCAAAGAGGGTTGGGCAAAAGCTCTGCGTAAACTAATAGGACACTTGTATATGGGTGAAGCACCAAGTTGGGACACATCTAAGGTTAGACCTGCAGGGGCGAGACTAAAGGTGTTCGGTGGGAGAGCCAGTGGTCCTGCCCCTTTGATAGATCTTTTTACCTTCACTACATCACTGTTTAAACACAATGCAGGACGTAAGCTGTCTAGCTATGATTGTCATAACTTAATGTGTAAGGTTGGAGAGGTTGTAGTGTCGGGCGGTGTTAGACGTTCTGCTATGATAAGCTTGTCTAATCTATCAGACGGACGCATGAGACACGCTAAGTCGGGACAGTGGTGGGAGACAGCACCACAGATGGCACTATCCAACAACTCTGTATGCTACACAGACAAGCCTGATGGAGAGACATTCTTACGAGAGTGGACATCTCTTGTTGAGTCAAAGTCAGGAGAGCGTGGTATATTTAATAGATTATCTGCAAAGGAGCAAGCAAAGAAGTTTGGCAGAAGAGATGCTGACCACGAGTTTGGCACTAACCCTTGTAGTGAAATTATACTTAGACCTTATCAGTTCTGCAACTTAACAGAAGTTGTTATACGAGAAAAAGATAAGTTTGATGACTTGAAGAGAAAGGTAAGGCTTGCTACTATACTTGGCACAGCGCAGTCCACTCTTACTAAATTTCCATACCTAAGAAAGATATGGCAGAGAAACACAGAAGAAGAAAGACTCCTTGGTGTCAGTCTCACGGGTATCATGGATAACGAACTAACTAGCGGAAGGAAACACGGACTTGATAAAACACTTGAAAAACTTAGGGAAATTGCTGTGGAAACGAACAAAGAATGGTCAGCGATCTTTGGAGTCCCACAAAGCACCGCCATCACTTGCGTCAAACCAAGTGGGACAGTATCACAGCTTGTTGACTCAAGCAGTGGTATCCACCCTCGTCATAGTAGTTATTATATCCGTACTGTCAGGGGCGATAATAAAGATCCTCTTACTAACTTCATGGTAGATAGCGGTATACCTAGCGAACCAGACGTAATGAAGCCTGATACTCAGACAGTATTTAGCTTCCCTATGAAGTCACCAAAGAAATCGGTCAAGAGGGACGATATGACAGCCATACAACAGCTACAAACGTGGCTCACATATCAGAGGCACTGGTGTGAACACAAGCCGTCAGTGACCGTTTCTGTGAGGGATGATGAATGGATGGAAGTTGGTGCGTTTGTGTTTAAACATTTTGACGAGATGTCAGGTGTTTCTTTTTTACCACATTCAGACCATACTTATCAACAAGCACCCTATCAGGACTGCACAGAAGATGTATACAATGAGTTTCGCGGTAAATTCGGAAATATAGATTGGAAGTCCTTTACAAATTATGAGAAAGAAGATAACACAAAATCGTCACAAACATTCGCGTGTTCTGGCGACAGTTGTGAAATCGTAGATATAGGAGCATAGTATGGCTACTATAGTTATTTATGCCACCATATTTGTGGCAGGTATAGTCAGTGTAATCGAGTATAAAGGAGATACTTTCATAACAAATGAAGATTGTATAAAATATCTCCAGACTTACAATGACCATATTAACGAATCATTACAAGATCATTTAAACAAAAAAGAAGAGGGTGCTAAAGTTCTTTTTATAGGATGTTCAGAAAGAAGTAAATTTATTGATGGAAACGACCAAACAACATAAAAAAGAACGACCCTTTACTTTAGGATTCA
>MDTE01166414.1_pt1 | contig 13654 bp, 4 predicted proteins | sample 811231 | NCBI WGS metagenome assembly MDTE01 (sample SAMN05326651, study PRJNA326480) | marine metagenome | isolation source: seawater | place: Indian Ocean: Red Sea | collected 2010
GATCGACCAGATCGATGAGCGCTGGGGACCACCAGCAGATCCGCCTCTTCCACCTGATGGTACGGTTGCAGGGCCTGCTGATGCTGGTGTCGTGCTCATCGAGCACACCTCTGCGAACCCGAACGGTCCCTTCCACATTGGACGGGCACGCAATGCTATCATTGGTGACACGCTTGTGCGTATGCAGCGTCTCGCAGGCCGTCGAGTCTGTGCAGAGTACTACGTTGATGACTTGGGCAAGCAGGTAGGGATGCTAGCTTGGGCACTGGATAATCTGACTCCTGATGAGGTACGTGAAGTTCTGGAAGCAGATGGACGTTCATCTGAGGTTGATGCACGTTGGGTTGGTAAGGCCGATCATGAGCGTGTGCTATGGTATCAGGCTGCTAATCACCTCTCTAGTGAACAGGGCAAAGGCGATGATGCTCACTCAGGAAGCCTGTTAGAAAGGGATTTGCCCGACATCGGTCAGGCTGTTGAGCGACTTATTCTGGGATCAGAGATGGGTGATGAAGCGGTTCTCTCCTCTTTCGACACCGCATACAAGCCCGTCCTCGATGGGATGCTTGAGACCTTGCAGCGTATGGGTGTCTCGTTCGATGTCTTCACACATGAATCGACCTTCCTTCACAACGGTGATGTGGATGAGGTGGTGGAGCGTCTCAAAGAGAGTGACCTTGCAGGGATGGCAGAGAACGGTGCTCTGTTCCTTGAACTGTCTGAACATGGTGTGTCGGGAGAGTCGACGAAATTCTTCTTCCAGCGTGGTGATGGGTCAAGTCTGTACGCTACTCGTGACATTGCCTATCATGCCGACAAAGCACTACGCTCAGGGACCATGGTCAATGTCTTTGGCGAGGACCACAGGTTGCATGCAACTCAGCTCGGTGTCGCTCTAGAAGAAGTGGGATGCAGAGCCCCCGAGTTCGTGTTCTACGCTTTCATCAAACTCCCAGAGGGCAAGATGTCAACTCGTCAAGGTCGTGTGGTGTTCATGGATGAACTGCTCGATGAGGCTGTCGAGCGCTCGGCTGCACTGATCGATCAGAGCCGTCACCACATCTCCTCTGAGATGCATGCGGCCATCGCTGAAGCAGTGGGGTGTGGGGCTGTTCGATTCAACATCATCCGTGTCGCTCCTGAGAAAGGTGTGACCTTCCGCTGGGAGGAAGCTCTGTCTTTCGATGGTGATTCTGCCCCATTCATCATGTACGCACATGCTCGGTCCTGCTCGATCCTACGCCGACTTGAGTCGTTGGGTGAAGTCGTCCCCGAGACATTCGAGAGGTCTCTTCTCTCCGACCAAGGAGATGCCTTTGATGCTCTTCTGCTGCACATCATGGATCACAACGATGTCCTTGAGCGCGTGGTCACTGATCATCGGCCGCAGACCTATGCTCGTTGGGCTCTTGATCTCGCCTCTGCCTTCAACGCCTTCTACCGTGATTGCCCCGTCATATTGGACGATGTGGTTGACCCGGTCCGTGCTTGGATGTGCCACCTTGCGCAATCGCATCTCTCCAGAGCATGTTGGGCCTTGGGACTCGAGCCATTGCGTGAGATGTGAGCAACCATAACGTGGTGCTCATACGTCAGTGGTCTCTTTCTTCTTCATCCAAGGTGCAGTTGGGGGAGGTTTTGGAGCAGCCCCAAGGCCGATGGGGGCTGTCAGATTCGGAGTATCCTCAGCCTCTCCTCGGCCAGTGCTCACCATCTTGCTGAAGATGGTGCCTTCAGCTTGATACTTGGCACTCTGTGCATGTTCGAGTTCCTCCACCTCCTTTGGAGCAGCAGCTTCTCTGCGTGTGATGACATCCTCGAAGGATTGGCGGGCAAGACCCTCTATTTCTGGAGGTCGCCATGAACGAAGTTTGGCAAGGGCGTCCTCAGGAGTGTGGACATGCAAGTTTCGATTTCCTGGAGGCCATCCAACGTCATATCCGCCGCCTTCAGATTGGCGACGTTGGAGCCATGCTCCGCACGCTGATGCGAGACATGTCGCTTGGTCCTCGACAGTGTCCCACCAGAACGCTTCTCGTCCACAGAGTGGACAGAGGTCACGGATATGGCTAGCGACGAGAAGCCCGTTCTCAGTGACCTCGTCGTCAATCTGCCAACGTGAGATTGATGCCCGACAGAAATCCCTTGCCTCCTCTTGCTTGAGCCAACGGTGCAGAGCCTCGCTGGCAACTTCATATTGGCTGAAGGCTCCTACTGGCTGTGCGCTACCATCGAAGTTCACGACCATAGGTACGTAGACGTCGGCCACAACATCGGCTGATGCTGGGAACACATCTCATTTGCGGCCTTTCTCATTCGCTGGCACCAGTTTGTGCATGTGGCACTCTGTTCGGTTTCCCTTGTCAGTTCCCGCCCCAGGCAAGTTGGCGCACATGTGTGCCGTAAATTATGGCACTTACCGACAGGCTTTCCTCGTTGAATCGGGACATGTCATCCGCGAATGTGTGATATTCCCATGAACCAGAACCATAGCAAACAATCGCATTGCCCGCTCCGCCTGGAAGGTCGTAGACAAAGGGTCCATGATCGCTGTTGTAGGGCATGCCATTCGGGTCATCCATGATGCTGTTCTTGACCTGAACAGTGACATTGTAGCGTTGTGCTACATTTGGATTGGTCTCTGTGAATCTTGTGAGTACTTCTTCGATCTGTGTCACAGTTTCTGCATCATTTCCGAACAACGTCATCGAATTGCCACGTTCGAGATCAACATGATTCATGTCGAAATTAGCGTAGAGTTGGAGTCTGCTCGATAATTCATCACTCCGTGAGGCAACATAAGCCTTGGAACCATGGAGTCCTTCCTCTTCCCCGCCCCATGTACAGATTCTGAGTGTGTGATCTGGTTGCCCTAATTCTTGGTACAGCGACCCGAACTGGTAGCCCATTTCGACCACTGTCGCGGTTCCACTTGTGTCATCGACGGCACCGGGTCCGTTGTAGACGGTGTCGTGATGAGCGCCAAGGATGATCTCGGTCTCGTCCTTGCCGAAAATCGTTCCACAGACGACTCTGATATCACGTGAATTGGTGTTGTCCACTTCAATGTCCATCTGTAATCTTGCATCACCTCCAACAACCTCCTCTTGAATCAGTTCGCCGACGCTTCTGCTGACCATCATGAATGGGATGTCGCTAGGGATTGACGTAAATTGAGTGACGTCAACGGTCTTGAAGATCGGGACACAATCTCCGTCGACGATCTGGTCACAGTTCATCGCATCATTGACGACGATCAAGGCAAGGAGGCCATTGGCCTGTGCGTTGAGGAATGCGATTGTGTTCCCTCCTACGCTGCCCGCCGACCAGAGCAGACCGATGCTGTTCTCGGCATCCTGCCACAATACATCGTCTGACCCATTCCCAAGATCCACGACGGGGACGTTCTGGTCGAAGGTGATGACCCGAGAACCGCTATAACCCTGGAGGACGAATTCTCGTGTATGATTGAATAGGATGATGTCAGGTTCTGTATTGAGGAATGGGCCACATGCGTTGAAGGGATTGATGCCAGGTCTACAGAATTCAAAGAGAGGTTCACGTGTGATCTCAAACATGGGGACACTGAAGTCGAGAATCTCGACCTCATCGAAGCCAGCTGATTCCAAGTGGCCCGCGATGATCTGGGCTCCTTGTAACTCGGCATCAGAACCTGAGTGTCGGGGCCCAAGTGCTACGAGTTCCTCAGCGATACCCCGAGTCCGGGCCTGATCGAATCCTATGAGTTCTGCCTCACCTTGGCCGAAGAGAGGGCCCCAGGGCGTCAATCCTGTTGCTTGAGCGCCAATGAGCAGAATGACCACGGCAACTGCACCGATTACGGGAGGATTCCTCGCTAGACTGGCCAGACGCTCATTCAGCGTGACCTCATTAACTATGACCTCGGCGGCCTCACTCATCACGACTCACCGATCTCCTTCCCAGTCCATCGACGTCCAAGTGTGTGTTCAAGGTTCATCTGGTCGAGGATACGAGCGACGATGAAATCGATGAGGTCATCGATCGTCTCTGGGTGGTTGTAGAATCCCGGGGATGCTGGTAGGATTACCGCACCATGGGTTGAGAGTCTGGTCATCTGTTCGAGATGAACCGTTGCGAACGGTGCTTCGCGAGGGACGAGGATGAGATTCCGTCGTTCCTTCAGCGCAACGATTGCTGAGCGTGTTGCAAGATTATCTCCTATCCCGCTAGCGATCTTGCCAATGGTGGTCCCTGATGCAGGACATATGACGACATGTTCGATCCGTGCCGACCCGGAGGCTGATTTTGCAGCCACATCATTGTTGGCTTCCAATCGGACATCGAACCTTGCAGCAAGTTCCTCAGGGGTTGTGGTGCATTCATGTTGCAGTGTGAGTCGCCCCGATTCGGTGACGACCAGGTTGACCTCTGCACCGATGTCGCATAGGACCTCTAGAAGTCGAACGCCATAGGCGGCACCAGAGGCGCCACTGATGACCAGAACAACAGATGTCACGATACTACGTGTCTCTGAGGTGCTCATCAAGGCTTGGTCCATCCGTGAGTGCTTTCAGAGCGGTGATGTCCTCTGACGTGGCACGATTTAGATCACGTTGGATGGTATGTGGTGCATGTTCGATCAGCGCGGCGGTCATCTCACTTATCGTGCACGTGTGGCCGAGAACAGAGAGTGACGTTGATGTCCCCTCTTTGAGCCCACAGCCACGCAGACTTTCGACAACTCCTCGCTCAGTCCTTACATTGATGCTGATTCCATATCGACTCACCCATTTGTAGAATGCAAGTCCGATCGATGCAATCTTGTTGCCCTCGACCCATACGCCCTGCATCCTCTCATCTCGGCGGCCTTCGATACCCAGTTCTCCGAAAGCGGCAATCACCCATGCTTCGAGTCGAGAGGTGACGGTGCGCACAGATTGCTCGTTCAACCCCTGCCATGCGATGATCGGGTAAACGATGAGTTGACCAGGTCCATGATAGGTGATGCCTCCGCCACGCTCGACCTTCTCATGTGGGATCTCTGTCAAGACCTCGTAACCATCATGCTGTGCTCGCCTCCCCACTGTGATCACTGCAGGGTGTTCGTTGAACAGCACGACATCACAGATCTGTTCAGTGACTCGTACACTCTGGATTCGTTTCATCCATGCGTCAACAACCGCATGTTCCAACACCCCGCATTCGATGGCCATGGCGCGCTGCACTGGGTCTCCCAGTCCCTCGCTCATGTTGAGCGTTGTGACCTTCCTTGTGAATGTCTCAGAGATCCCTGTCTGATTGGAACTGCCTGAATCCGATATTCTGGCCTGAGAAGCGCGAGTTGGATCGCATCGATAGCATCAATCCTTCATCCTCTCGACACGCTGCACAGATGTTCTTTTCGTGCAGGCGTTGAACATCGATCTTACTGTCGCAGAGGTCACATTTCCGCCTCCACCTTCTCCATCCAAAGAAGAATGTGAATCCTCCCCAGGCTCCTGCGCCGACGACAGTAGCACTGGATTCGACCCGGTCCTTCCAGAGCTTGGACTTGGTCGAGTTCTCTTCGACCAGCGCCTCTTCTTCGATATCTTCGGGCGGTACCTCGAACAGTGATTGATTGAAGAGATCCTGTATCGATTCAATGGTCGAATCAGACGCATCGGTCACGTTCTCAGTAGAATTGATCTGAGTCTGAGTTCCATTGACTGGATCACCGATCACGATACTTCCACCCCCTTCACCTCCCCACCGTGTTGGGTCCAAGGGGAACAGATCCTCGACGTCGGGCACCCCATCGTCGTCATCATCAGTGTCGTTGTTATCCCCAATGCCATCGGAATCGGTATCAATCGTTTCACGTGAATCGAGTGGGAAATCATCTGCGCCATCTGGAACGCCATCTCCATCGTCATCAGTGTCATTGTTGTCACCGGTTCCATCGCCATCGGTGTCTTCGGATTCGTTAGGATCGGCAGGGAATCTGTCGTCCACGTCATCCACTCCATCATTATCATCGTCAGTGTCGTTGTTGTCACCAATCCCATCTCCATCATTGTCGCTATGTTCGTTGGGATCCACTGGGAATCTGTCAAACTCATCTTCGATCTCATCCCCATCGTCATCGGTGTCAGCATTGTTCCCTATCCCGTCACCATCTGTATCGGTCTGTTCGCTCGGATCCTTGGGGAATTGATCCTCCTCGTCGCTCACTCCGTCACCATCATCGTCGGTATCGTGGATGTCAGGGATGGTATCTCCATCCAGATCGACGAGAACTCCCATCGTGAAGTCGATGCTTGTCGTTCCGCCAGTATTGTTGGCCCAGATGGTGAAGGTTGTTCTTGACAGAGTGATGACTGTGCTGCCTTCAATGGTTAGGGTCGTGATGTTGAATGACAACCCTGCTGGAAGGTCGGGACTGATGCCCCATTCTGCGGTGACTCCGCCATGGTTGGTGATCTTGATCGGTTCCATCGGGACTCCGGTCGTGAGATTCTGATGTGGCATCGATATCGCAAGGTATGCAAGAGGTTCATTGATCACAAGAGTGATGATTGTGAATGTAGGACCTCCTGAGTTGTTGGCCCATATGCTGTATGTCGTCGCAGTCATATTGACTGTAGGTGTGCCAGAAATTGCCCCGGTCGTACTGTTGAAGGTCATGCCTGCAGGAAGGGCTGGTTCGATGGCCCACGTTTCGATGGCTCCACCGCTTGTGCTGAACGTGATGTTCTGTGCTGCTGTGTCTCGTGTGAAGATGGCATAGGCGATGGATGGAGTGATGACTGCAGATGGTTCGAGGATGGTGAGGTTGACCGTGATGGAGTGTGAACCTCCACTGCTGTTGGCCCAGATGGTGTAGGTTGTGGTGGTGGTCATATTGACCAAGGGTCTGCCGCTGATCTGTCCATTGCTCGTGTTGAACTCAAGTCCAGTCGGAAGTTCAGGATTGATTGCCCAGGTCGCTGCGACACCTCCGCTGTTGTTCACACTGATCACGGTCATAGGTACCCCGCGCGTAAGTGTCATCTCTTCAGACGAAGGCGAGATGATGGGAGCTGGTTCCAGCACTCGAATGGAAACGAATGCCTCATCTGTACCTCCGGTATTGATGGCTCGAATCGTATAGATGGTCGTGCTCATGTTGACAGAAGGAGTTCCAGAGATCCTACCTGTGCCCGAATCGAAGAACAATCCTGCTGGAAGTGTGGGGATGATCACCCATGAGGCGACGTTGCCCCCAGTGTTGTTGAATGTGATTGCAGACATCGTCACGCCGCGTGTCAGGATGACATTGGTGGCCGATGCTGAAATCTGAGCGACCGGTTCGAGTACTGTCAGGGTGATGGTTGTCGGTACAGATGCTGCGGTGTTGTTCGCCCAGACGGTGTAGACATTCAATGTCATGTTCACAGTCGGCGTGCCGTTGATGGACCCGTTGCTCGGGTTGAAGGTCAGGCCTGCAGGTAATGCCGGTTCGATGGACCATGTGTCGACCACACCACCTGCGTTCGAGATACTGATGGCATTCATTTGAACGCCTCTGGTCAGTATGGCAGAGGTCACGGATGGAGTGAGCACAGCGGGGGGTTCGATGATGGTCAGGTTGACGGTCACAGAAGCAGATCCTCCGGTGTTGTTGGCCCATATCGTCCATTCATCCTGTACGCCACTGGTTGTTGGTATTCCTGAAATCATACCAGTGCTGAGGTTGAAGACCAATCCTGGTGGAAGTTCTGGTTCGATGGCAAAGGATGCTATCGCACCACCACTGTTCGTGATGGTGATCGGCCAGGCCTGAACCGTGCGGATGAGGGTGGAGGTCGTGTTAGAGATGCTGAGAATCGCTATGGGTTCGTTGATCGTAATCGCTATGGTCGTGAAGGCGGTCCCACCTGAGTTGTTGGCCCAGACCGTCCAAGTCTGAGTGGTCCTGTTCACAATGGGTGTTCCACTGATGGCACCCGATGTTGAATCGAAGGACAGGCCTGCAGGGAGTGCTGGGTGAATCGCCCAGACCGCTACCATGCCTCCTGTGTTGGTCATGGTCAGTGGCGTCATCATGACTCCTCGCGTTAGATTGGTTGCGGACAGCGATGGACTGAGAATGGCAACAGGCTCGTTGATCGTGATGCTCACACTCACTGATGTCGCTCCACCTGAGTTGTTGGCCCAGATGGTATAGGTCGTTGATGTCATGTTGACCGAAGGAGTCCCCGTGATCGCACCGGTCGAGGAACTGAAGGATAGGCCGGCGGGGAGTGCAGGGTGAATCTGCCATGTGGCAATCATACCACCTGTATTGCTCATTGTGATCGCACTCATCATCTCTGAACGAGTCAGGATGGCAGTTGAGTGCGAAGCAGAAAGGACTGGAACAGGTTCATTGATTGTAATAGAGATCTGAACTGCAGATGAACCTCCAGTATTGTTGGCCCAGATGGTGAAGATCGTTGTGCTCATGTTCACAGTGGGTGTTCCTGTCACCGAACCAGTCGTGAGGCTGAAGGCGAGTCCTGCTGGAAGTGCAGGGTCGATCGCCCATTGTTCGACGATGCCGCCGCTTGTGCTGATGGTCACATCTGTCATCGTAGTGCCGCGTGTCAGCACACTGTTCGTAGACGATACGTTGAGCGAGGATGCAGGTTCGTTGATCGTGATAGTGATCGTCTTTGATGCGCTGCCACCTGTGTTGTTAGCGTACACTGTATAGGTCGTGGCTGTCGAATTGACTGTGGGCGTGCCACTGATGCTGCCGGTGGTCGAACTCAGGGTCAGACCAGTGGGTAGTGCTGGAGAGATGGCGAACGTAGCGATGGCTCCTCCTGTATTGGTCAATGTAACCGGTGGCATCGAGAGTCCGCGAGTCAGAGTCGAGTTGGTCGTCGAGATGGAGAGGACTGCGACGGGTTCGTTGATGGTGATCGTGAAGGTGCGTGATGCAGATCCTCCCGAATTGTTGGCCCAGAATGTGTAAGTCGTCGCTGTGGAATTGACCAGGGGTGTTCCGGTGATCGAGCCAGGGCCCTTGTTGAACGTCAATCCAGATGGCAGGGCAGGATCGTACTCCCATGTGGCGATGGCGCCACCTGTGTTCGAGAAGATGATGGCACTCATCGCACTTCCACGGGTCAGCGTTACGCTGTTGACGTATCCCGAAATCACTGCCAAGGGTTCATTGATTGTGAGATTGACCTGGACTGATGCCGACCCTCCTGAGTTGTTGGCCCAGATGGTGTAGGATACCTGAGTCTGATTCACCGTTGGTGTGCCTGTGATCGACCCGCTGCTCGTGCTGAATGTCAATCCTGCTGGAAGACTTGGATCAATCGCCCATGTTGCGACTGCTCCACCTGTGTTGGACATCGTGATCGCTCCCATGGCCGTACCACGTGTGAGTGAGAGACTGGTGACAGAAGCAGTCAGTGCTGCGACCGGCTCATCGATGGTGATGGAGACGTTGGTCGATGCAGCACCACCTGAGTTATTGGCCCAGATGGTGAATGTCGTCGAGGTCATGTTCACCGTTGGTGTGCCACTGATGGTCCCAGATACTGTGCTGAAGGAAAGTCCCGCAGGTAGGCTCGGGTCGATTGCCCAAGATTCGACCATGCCACCTGAGTTGGTGATGATGACCGATGTCATGGTCACGCTGCGCGTCAGATTCACTGAGCTCGCCGATGTGGTGATCGAAGCGAGGGGCTCGTTAATCGTGATTGAGATGCTAACGGTAGCCGAACCTCCTGAGTTGTTCGCGTACACCTTGTAGGATGTGGCCGTTGAATTGACCGTTGGCGTCCCTGAGATGGTGCCTGAGGACGTACTGAAGGTGAGGCCTGCTGGCAATGCCGGCTCGATGGACCATGTGGCGATCACTCCTCCTGAATTGGAGAATGTGATGTCGGTCATGTCGGTGCCGCGCGTCAGGGTTACTGTAGTGGCTGATGCCGTCAGTGCTGCGACCGGCTCGTCAATCGTGATGGTGATCGTGGTTGATGTCCAACCGCCCGAATTGTTCGCGTAGATCGTGAAGGTGGTCGTGGTCATGTTGACTGTCGGCGTGCCACTGATCGTGCCAGCGTTGAGGGTGAGGCCTGCAGGGAGGGCTGGGTGGACTGCCCAGGTCTTGACTGCGCCTCCTGTGTTCGCAAAGGTGATCGATGTCATTGTGGTGCCTCTGGTCAGGTTCACCGATGCTGTCGAGGGTGTGATCGAAGCAACAGGTTCGTTGATGGTGATCGTGATCGATACCGATGAGGATCCCTTCGAATTGTTGGCCCAGATCGTATAGGTGGTGCCTGCAGTATCGTTCACCGCCGGCGTGCCTGTGATCTCACCGGTACTGGTGTTGAATGTGAGACCAGTCGGCAGTGCTGGACTGATGCCCCAGGAGGTTGCCTCACCTCCGGTGTTCGAGAAAATGATGCTGCTCAATGGATTCTGGCCCCTTGTCATGTTGTACTGTGTCGATGAGGCCGGGCTTGTGATCGAGGGAGCTATGTTGTTCACAGTGAGTGTGATCGTGTCGGTATACGAACCGTTGTACGCTTTGGCAGTGATCGAGTAGACCGTTGCATTGGAGGCCGATGTGGGAGTTCCTGAGATTGTACCGCTGGCTGTGTTCAAGCTGAGTCCAGTAGGAAGTGCGGGACTGACTGTGTATGTGCACCACGAGCAATTGCTCGTCAAGGTGAGAGACATGGATGTATTGAGCTGTGAGATGACAGTCGTCGAGTCGTGCGTGAATGCAGGTATGACCTTGATGTTCACGTCTTGGACATAAGAGGTGCCGGCAGTCGAGGAATTCACCCATGCTGAGTTCCCTGTACCCGTTGAATCAAGGGTCGTTGGAGTTCCAACCCATTGCGCGTAGCTGCTGACCACCGTGGTGGAAGGGGTTGCAGTATTAGTCAGTGAGTTGGTACCCGTGGTGTACTGCAGCGTCAAGGTGATCTTCTTCTGATATTGGCCTGCCCCATTTCCATAGCCAAGGCAGGCAACCTGGCCATTATCGAGGCTGACACATGTCGCGGAGGCGGGATTCATGATACTCGCCACCTTGCGACCGGTGGGGAGCGTCATCTTGACGGGAGTGTGGGATCGTTGCGTCGTTCCATCTCCTAAACCGGGGCAAGGATTACCGCAGTCAGAGACATAGTGGTACCCCCAGCAATAGGCCGTGCCGTCACTCATTGCCGCACAAAATCTGGCGCTCCCTGCAGAGATCTGTACCACGGTCTTGTTGGCAGGCATCGTCACATAGATCGGAACTTTTGAATCAGTGGTGTTGTTCCTGCCCAGCTGCTTGGAGTTTCCATCTCCCCAACACACCAATGATGCATCATCTAGGATAGCACAGGCCGATTTTGCATCATATCCGCTTGAGAGAGCAACCGCTCTGCGACCGCTGGGCAAGTGAGCGTAGACGGGTATGGATGAATCGTTGGTGTCATCGTTGCCGAGTCGTCCATCGTTGCCTTCTCCCCAACACATGACCGAGCCGTTGTCCAGGATAGCGCATGCGGAGTCCCTGTAGGTTTCGAGGGCTGTAACGGTACGACCGGCCGGTATGCTGACATAACTCGGCGTCGCTTTGCCGTAGACCTTGTTGTTACCTGGCCATCCGTTGGAGAAGTTCGAGCAGCCTGCATCGTAAGTCGTGGAGCTGCAGATGCTCCCATCTCCTATCTGGCCGACATCGTTGAATCCAGAACACATTGCTGAGCCGTTGTCGAGGATAACGCATTGAAACTCATACGAGGATGAGATGCTGATCGCTTCTCGTCCTGTGGGCAGAGTCAGGTAAACAGGCGAGGCGGCATAGGTAAGGCTGGATCCGCCGTAACAGTACTGTGTGTTCACACAATGGTAGTAATTGCCGTCTCCTAGCATGCCCATCCCCCAGCACATCGCTGAACCATTGTCCAGCACCGCACATTTACCACCGCTCATGTCGGTTGCAGTTCGGTTCGCAGGCAGATCGACATAGACGGGGTTGGAGACGACGGTATTCCAGCAATTACCGCAGGAAGAGTCTCCATCACCAAGCCACCCGCCGCGCTTTTTGCCCCAGCACAGAATGCTCCCATTCGACTGCAACGCGCAAGAATGCTGCCACCCTCCGTCGATGACTGAATTGTTGACACTCCCTTCATACAGCGACAGATCCGGCACAAGGTCGTCGGATTCGATCGAGGTCGAATTCTCGATCATGGAGCGGTCCAGAAGGGTATTGATGCTTGTATAGAATCCTTTGACTACAGTCACAGATGGCGTTGTTCCTTCTGATGACAGTGTGACGTTTTTGCTATAGGTTCCATTGGTGGACGTACCTGTGACCGTATAGGTGGCGGTGAAACCGAGCGACCCGAGACTCGATGTCCCTGTGATTTCTCCTGTCGTTGTATTGAATGACATCCATGAAGGAAGTTCTGGAGAGATCGTGAAAGTACACCAGGTACATGTCTGCGAAGGGGTATGACTGAGCGCTCCGCTCGAAGGTACGTTGAGTGTCGAGGACGTGTATCCGAATGGCTCGAGTACGGTGATGCGTACGGTGGTCGAATAACTGGATGTCGTTGAGTTCGCCCACACCATGCGGTCATAGACACCTGTCTGGTTCGCAGTCCCTAACCACTCTCCTCGTTTGACAACTCCATCCATCGCCTCAGTGAGGTTGGTGAGCACAGTCGGAGTGGTTCGTCCATATGGTATGGTGGATGTCAGGAACCCGAGCCCGAGTTGGCCATGGGTATTTGCACCCCAACATGAGGTGTTCTGGTTGTCGAGCACTGCACACGTGTGTGAATCTCCCGTCGTCAGTCCTATGACGGTTCGGCCCGAGCCGACATTCACGCTTTTTGGGCTCGTCTTGTCGCTTGTGCCCGTGCCTCCAAGTCCGAGTTGTCCTCGGTCGTTGGCGCCCCAACAACTCATTGAATCATCGTCAAGGATGGCGCATGTCTGACGCTCACCGATAGATACCTGCTTGGCTGTGTTCGTTCCAAGACTTGCTTTCACAGGTGTTCGCGAATCAGTTGTGCTGCCAATTCCCAGAGAACCATCTCCATTGAATCCCCAGCACTTTATGTTGCCATTATCGAGGATGGCACATGTGTGGACCGATCCTGCGGCAATCGCTACTGCGGTCCTTCCTGTGCCTAGGTCGACGGTCTGTGGTGAGGATTTGTCAGTGGTACTCCCCAGACCTAGTTGCCCTTTCCAGTTCAAACCCCAGCACACTAACTCGCCATTGTCCAGGATAGCGCAGGTGTACTCATCTCCTGCAGTGACGGCGATGGCAGTTCTCCCGGTGCCGAGATCGACATCGACCGGGGTGTGGACTGAATATGTGCCGGATGTGTTCTTGTATCCTGCACCTACCTGACCTGCTCCATTCTTCCCCCAGCATTTGATTGCCCCGGTTTGCGTCATGATACACGTGTGTGCATCTCCGGTGGCTGCTTGAGCCACCTTGACCCCAGTGCCGAGATCGACAACAGTTGGTGTGGCGGTCAGATTGGTAGAACTGCTGTTGGCGTATCCTCGCCCGAGCTGATAGTAGATGTTCGAGCCCCAACAGCTCAATCGACCATCATCAAGGACGACGCACACATGGTTCGTACCCGAAGAGATCTGCTTCACTTTTGCATCGAGTCCAAGTTCCACA
>MDTE01088936.1_pt1 | contig 13652 bp, 13 predicted proteins | sample 811231 | NCBI WGS metagenome assembly MDTE01 (sample SAMN05326651, study PRJNA326480) | marine metagenome | isolation source: seawater | place: Indian Ocean: Red Sea | collected 2010
GCATGATGCGACCGGGTGCGATGAGAGGCGCCGCCGGGATTCGAACCCGGGATGGCGGATTTGCAATCCGCTGCCTTAGTCCACTTGGCTACGGCGCCCGAATGACAACGCGGCCACCGATCGGGCCAGCTCGCGAGATCGCCGTCGATCCTACGAGTGGCATTTCCAAGCGTCAAGAGAGCCCTGTTGGCGACCCGGACCACGCGGGACGGCAGGCTCACCCCCACTGATTGACACCCGAACAGCGATGGCTACGATGAGGGGCAGACCCCTCCAGTGAACGATTGTTGACCGATGACAGACGACACCTCCATTCAGATCACAGTCGAAAACGACATCACCGTCGTCACCTTCGGCCCGGCGCTGAAACACCTCGATGACACCGCGGTCATCGAGTGCCAGGACCTGCTGCTGGCGACCGCCCAGGACGCCTCGCCCCCGCACGTCCTGTTCGACCTCACCCACGTCCATCTCTTCGGATCGACCTTCATCGAGGTCATCTTCCGGGTCTGGCACCGGCTGAACGCGGAACCCGACGGGCGATTCGGAATCTGCGGCCTCTCCGACTACTGCCTGGAAGTGCTCAAGATCACCCATCTTGATCAACTCTGGAAAATCTACCCGTCGTCATCCGAGGCCGTCGCGCAACTGGCCGAGGGATGAGCGGTCACGCCGTGCCTGACACGCCGCTCGGCCCGCTGAACTTCCGTCCCCTGCTGCGACGAGCCATCTGGGGCGGCACCAACCTCGCGACGGAACTCGACAAGCCGTCCGGTCACCTCGACGATTGCAGCGAGAGCTGGGAAATCGTCGACCTGGAAGACCAACAAAGCATCGTCGACGGCGGCCCCTTCGACGGATGGACACTGAAGCGGCTGGTCGCCGAACGCGGCAACGAACTGCTGGGACGGCACGCCCCGCTGGATTCGTTCCCGTTGCTGATCAAGTTTCTTGACGCGACAGACCGGCTCTCGTTGCAGGTTCACCCCGACGATGCCACCGCCGCACGACATCACCCCGGGTATCGCGGCAAGACCGAAGCCTGGTACATCCTCTCCAGCAGGCCCGGCAGCCGACTGTGGGTCGGCCTTCACCCGGGGACCACTTCCGAACAATTGGCCACGGCCCTGGAGACCGGCGAAATCGATTCCTGCGTGGACAGCTTCGAGGTCCGGGCCGGCCAATGTGTCATTGTGCCCGCCGGAACAATCCACGCCATAGGCGAAGGGATTGTCCTGGCCGAGATCCAGCAGTCCAGTGACCTCACCTACCGGCTCCACGACTGGGGACGCGTCGGTGTCGACGGTCAACCACGCCAACTCGATCTCCAGCGAGGACTGGAAGCCGTCCACCACTCCACCCCGCCCATTGCTCCGTCAACACCCTCTGACGCCGAAGAGCCCTGTGAGTCGCAGTGCCTGGTCAATCTCCCGGAATTCCAGGTCGATCTCCACCGCATACGAGGACGAGACGAATGGGCTCTCGACAACCGTTGTCGCATCCTGACGGTGGTCCAGGGCGAGGGCACCCTGGAAGTCGATGGGACCAACTGCGAATTGTCGATTGGCCGAACAGTGCTGCTGCCGGCCGATGCGGGGCAAGCGATTCTCACGAGCCAACACGGACTGGAATTGCTCGACAGTCACTTGCCCTGATCACCCGGATCCGAGGGATCGGTCGCTGCTGCGTCCGTCTCGAAAAACCCCTGGCGTTCCAACTGGGTGATAGCCGATTCAAGCCGCTCGACGATCTCTTCGACTCGTGCGCCGTCCAGGATCTTTTGCCCCTCGCGATCAACCACGTAAAACACGTCAACCACCTGGTCAACGTGCGTGGCGATGCGAGCCAGCTCGACCGAGTGGCCGAGTTGGAACAGCGTGCGGGAGATGATGTAGAGCAGCCCGGGGCGATCGTGAGCAAACACATCGACAATGGTCCGCGTGGGTGACGACTGGTTGTCGACCACGACGCGGGTCGGGAAATCCGAAACCGATCCGGCAGCGGCCGCCCGACCGTAGACCTGGTGACGTTCTGCAAGCTGCCTGGCCGTGACATTGCGACGGACCGCATCGCAGATCACCCTGCCAATCTCCTCGATCCGAAAATCGGTCACCGGCCCGTCGAAATCGTGGTCGACGACGTGAAAGCGATCGATCGCCACGTCGTCCAGGGCGGTGGAGATCTCCGCCCCCAGCACCTCCAGCCGCAACGCTGTCAGCGTGCCGGCGATACGGTGGAAACAGCCCTCGGAATGCTCGCCGCCGACCAGCACTCGCAGTTGCAGCGTGCCGGTCTCGGCGTGATAGAACCCGTCAACGTGGACCGAACCGGCCTGCAGGCGACTGACCGCCGCCAGGTCGTCTTCGATCGTTTCCACCGGTGTCGACGCCAGGTACTGTGGCGAAAGCCCTTCGAGTTGCCCGGCCACCCAATCCGACTCGAGCCCCAGATCGTCGCCGTCGGATCCTGTCGCAGATCGTTCCAGCACCGAGTTGCGAATCGACTCGAGACGCTCCTGGAGCTGAAAACTCGGACGTTCACCTCCCAGGACCAACAACGATCGGTCAAACAATTCGGTCAACAGGTCCGCCTTCCAGTCGGTCCACTTGCCCGGCCCAACCGCAATGATGTCGGCGGCCGTCAACGCGAAGAGCATCCGCAGGGTCTGGGGACTGCCGACCTGGTGACTGAATTCGATGACCACCCCCGGTTCGGAGATGTCCCGCCGGGTGGCCAACTGCTCCATCACCAGGTGACGGTGAACCAGGAAGACCACCCGACCGGTGTCCGATTCATCGAGTCCCAGCCGCCGGGCGGTGTCCAGCGCGAGCCGCTTTCCCACCTCGCTGTGATTCTCGTCGAACCCCTTGCCCAGGTCGTGCAGCAACAGGGCCAGGTGCAGCAGATCCTTGCGTCCGATCGCCCGGTAAGCCGCCCCCACCGGTCCCGGGTCATCGACCAGCGCCTCGGCCGCTTCGACCGCTCGGAACGTGTGCTCGTCGACAGTGAAGCTGTGGTACTGGTTGAACTGCATCAGGCAGCGAGCGTGTGTGACGGCCGGCACCAGGTGGTCGAGCACCCGGGTGTGGAACATCTGCCGCAGGGTGGCCCCCACGCGGCCCGTGTGACCAAGGATCGACAGGAAACGGGAACGGGCCTCGACGGTGATCTCCGGATCCCAGCTCTCCACGGCCTCGGTGATCCGATCCTGCAATTCCAGCGATGGCTCACCCCCGTGGACCGCGACAGCTTCGAACAGGGCGAGAGTCGATTCAAGCGAACCAGCCACGCGGTCACGGTCTTCGGAATCGGTGTCAATCGCACGACGGGTGATCCGGAACGGACCCACACGTGGCGGAATCCGGCACCAGCCGGCAAGCTTCTCCAGCAACCGGGCCGGTCGGTTCCGTGCAGCGAACCGCTCGACCACCCGCGCCATCTCGGTCGTGTGCCGAAAGTAGTCCTGCATGAACCGCTCGACCGACCGCTGCCCGGCTCCGGCCTCGACGCTGCGACTCTCGGCCAGCCTCAGCTGTTCGTCCCGGGTCAGCACGTCCTGGGCACGTCCGGCCTCCAGGTGCAGATCAACCCGGATTCCGGTCAGGAGCCGGTGGCCGTCGATCAGGACATCGCGCTCCCGCGACAGCAGGGCACCGCGGCGGACCAGTTCGTCGATGTCGGTCGTGCCGTGACGGCAGAACCCCAGCCAGCGAACCAGGTGCACATCGCGAAGACCTCCGGGAGACCGCTTGACGTCGGGAACCAGTTGACTGGCAGACAGTCCGTGACGAGCCCACTCGTCCCGCCGCGCCTCGAGACAGTCCCGGTAGAATCGCGACATCCGCCCGGCGACCACCCGTCGGGCGAACACCTGGCGGAACTCCTCTGCCAGCCCCCGATCGCCCCACAACCACCGCGCCTCGACCGCCGCGGTGGCGAATTCGATCTCCGAGCGAGCCAGGGCCGTCGTTCCATCCAGCGTGTGGACTCCGTGTCCCAGCTTCAGCCCCACGTCCCAACAGTCGCGGACGGCCCGGGCGGTGAACTCCGCAAACGACGCGCCGTGACCTCCGTCGAGAAACAGCAGGTCGACATCCGACCAGGGCGAGAGTTCGGCTCGCCCCGAACCTCCGACGGCCAGGATCGCTCCTTCTCCGGCCAGCCGATCATCCGACGAGATGTCCTCGGCCGCCTCGTCAAACAATTCGACCAGGAACCCATCGGTCTGCAACGCGAGCGACTGCACCAGTTCGACGGCATCGACACCCTGGTCGAAACGCTCGCGCATCGACTCCCGCAGTCGATCGACCCGTTCCCGGTGCCGCGCCAGCCTCGAATCAGAGGGCGCTTTCACCGGACTCTCCGGTGCGGATGCGGATCATGTTCTCCAGGTCGATCACGAAGATCTTGCCGTCTCCGATCTGCCCGGTCCGGGCCGTCCGCTGGATCACCTCGATCACGCGCTCTGCGTCGTCATCGCCCACGACCACTTCCATCTTCACCTTCGGCAGAAAATCGACCGTGTACTCGGTCCCGCGATACTGCTCCTTGTGGCCTTTCTGGCGACCAAATCCTCGAACCTCCGAGACGGTCATTCCCTGGACACCGATCTCGGTCAGGGCGTCTTTGACTTCTTCGAGTTTGAAGTGACGGATAATCGTTTCGATCTTCTTCATCGGATTCGCCGTGTGAGAATCGTAACATCACCGACCTGCCGACCGGCCGGCAGGTATTATTCTAAATTGCGGACTCGCGGACTAGAGAAAGATGTATCCCTCTTCACCATGTTGGTTCAGATCGAGTCCCTCGCGTTCCCCGTCCGGATCAACCCGCAACCCGATCGTGGCCCGCAGCACCAACAGCAACAGCAGCGTGCCGACGATCGCGAGGGCCGTGGTGGCCAGGATGCCGGCGACCTGGTTGATGAACTGGGTGGTGGCCCCGTACACCAGGCCGTTGAACCCCTCCTCGCCCGTCACCGCCGGCGAGGCCAGCACACCGGCCATCAACAATCCCAGCACCCCGCTGGTACCGTGAACGCCAAAGACATCCAGTGAATCGTCGAACCCCAGTCGGTTCTTGACGCTGGTGCACATCACGTAACAGATCAGCCCGGCCAGCAACCCGATCACCAGTCCCGAGAGCGGGCTGACCGCTCCGCAGGCCGGAGTGATACAGGCCAGCCCGGCCACACCACCGGTGCAGGCTCCCAGCACCGTCGGTCGCCCAGACTGGATCCACTCGATCGCCACCCAACCCAAAAGTCCGGTCGCTCCGGCCAGGTGAGTCGTCACGAAGGCGTTGGCCGCCAGGGCATTGATACCCAACGCACTGCCGGCATTGAAACCGAACCAGCCAACCCACAGCAGTGCCGCGCCGATCGCGGTGTACGTCAGGTTGTGCGGTGGCATCGCTTCGCGGCCGAAACCGACCCGCGGTCCCATCCACAGGCAGCAGACCAGGGCCGCGACACCGGAACTGAGATGGACGACCGCTCCACCGGCAAAATCCAGCAACGGAAACGACGCGTCCGGATTCCCCGAACACAACCAGCCATCCGAGGCCCAGACCCAGTGGGCCAGCGGGCAGTACACCAACACTCCCCACAGCACCGAGAAAACGCACATCGCCGAAAATTTCATCCGCTCGGCAAACGCACCACAGATCAACGCCGGGGTGATGACGAAGAACATCATCTGGAACACCATGTGGACCGACATTGGCAGTGTGCCGGTCATCGGCACCACCACGTTCCCCTCAACCCATTCCGGCAGCACTCCGGCCAACAACAGGTGGTCACCACCACCGATGAACCCTCCCAGCACGCTCTTGCCGAACGCGAAGCTGTAGCCGCAGACGACCCACACGACCGACATCAACCCGATCAACGCCGCACACTGCATCAGGACACTCAGCACATTCTTTTTCCGGACCAGTCCGCCATAGAAGAGTGCCAAGCCCGGTGCTGTCATCATCAGCACCAATGCCGAACAAACAAGCACCCACGCGGTGTCGGCCTTTGCGGCCGCGTCGTCGAGTGTCACCGGCACTGAGTCCTCTGCGACGGCCGAAGCGGGCGCGAGCAGCAGCAGGATTCCGAAGGCCATCCATCGACTTCGTGACATGTTCACCGTCTCTCGGATTCTCGCGTCCTCAACACACCGATGCCCGATACGGGCTCGATCACAGGCCTGGTCCGGGTTCTCAACCGACCCCTCTGGATCCACACCACGGCGTCCACTAGGATTCGGCCGCGGGGTGTCCAGGTTGTCGAAACCCGGGCACCGACAACAAGGTCGAATGCAACTTCTATGCCACCCCTCGGTAGAATCCCTCAAACGAGAGACGATCGCCGGGGGAACTCGTGGATGACCGGATGAGCCGGAGAGCGGTGAATCGGCGATGCAATTCAACGATCTGGGCACGACCGCCGGCATTCTGATCGTCGCCACTTCCGGACTGCTCGGGATTGTCCTGGGGCCGTTGCTGGGCAGGTACGTTGTCAGGCTGGGAGCCGATCGTCCGCAGCAAGGATGGATGTCGATTGCCCTGGGACTGGCCTGGCTGTTTCTCGGTGGGGCGATGATCCTGGGCGGATGCCAGCAGATCCCTTATGTCTCCCCCGATGCCGCCGGCCGCTGGGGCCGCGTGTTCTACCACGGCGTGCTGGTGGCCCTGATGCTGGCGGCAACATGGTACGACCTGCGACACACCGAGATCCCCGACGGTATCACCGTGCCCGGAATGCTCATCGGACTCGGTTGCGCCACGCTCTCGGGCGACCTGCAGATGATCCACCTCTGGATGGACTGGAACCCGGTCGCCGAACACCTGCACGGGGGAGACGTGGTGATCCCTGAGTGGATCCGTGAACACCGTCACTGGCATGGGTTAGCCTGGAGTGCTGCGGGGCTCGCCTGCGGCGGCGGGCTGACGTGGCTGGTCCGGTCGGTATCGGGCCTGGTGCTGGGGCGCGAGGCCCTGGGCCTGGGCGACGTGACGCTGATGGCCATGATCGGCAGTTTCGTGGGATGGCAACCGGTGCTGTTCATCTTCCTGCTGGCACCGTTTTGCGGCCTGGTCGTCGGGCTGCTGGCCCGGGTGCTGACCAATCGCCCGTTCGTACCGTATGGGCCGTTCCTGGCGGCGGCCGCATCGGTGGTCCTGCTGGCCTGGCGGTGGATCTGGCTGTTTCCTCCCAACTCACCCCGCGGCGGTTTCGCCGTTCGCAATCTTTTCGGTGACGCCGTCAGCCTGGCGATCCTGGGCGGGACGGCCCTGGCGGCCTTTTGCCTGCTGCTGGTCATTGTCCGGTTGTACGGAGCGATCCCGGTCCGGGGTCGTGACGACGACCGCTCCGGCACGCCCCACCCGCCAACTGACGCCTAGTCCGGCGGCTCCGACACGATGTCCAGCCGACGGGCGAGTTCGTCATAGTCGACCGATTGGTCCACGTCCCCGGGAACCACGTCCGACACCAGGTCTTCGACCTGATGCTCGGCCGCAGCACGCGCCCGGGCATAGTCCCCGGGCCTGAGCCTTCTGAGGACATCCAGGAATGTCCGCGTGGCCGGATCGACCGCCATTTGCCAACCGGTCGGCCATTTCGACTGCACTGGCTTGGGAAAGGTTGCCAACGAGCCCATGGAACCCCCTTTGGCTCGGAACTTCTGAAACCCGATGCTGCAGCGACGACGGTTCGACTCCGAGTGATCAAAGTGCCGCCACACAGGGCCCGCGACAGTGCGCGACATACTCAGACACCTCACCCACCAGTGTCAATATCGCCGGCGAGAGAAATGCGCCACGGCAATCTGCAAGCGGCAGGGCAGGGCGGGGGGCGACAACTGTGCCTAGAGCATGTCGAGCTTGGGGTGCCGACCTCGAGACCCCCGGCAACATTCGTCACAGGTTCCGTAGACTTCCAGCCGGTGTCCGGACTGACGGAAGCCATGTGTCGCCGACACCGCCGAAACCACCTTGGAGATCTCGGTAGCCGGAAATTCGGTCAACGACCCACACTCTCCACAGATCAGGTGATCGTGCTGGGGATAACCGTAATCGTGTTCAAAGACGTCCCGTCCGTTGGCCCGGGCCACCTTACGCAACAATCCGGACCGCTCCAGTTCCTGCAACGTCCGGTACACCGTCGCCCGGCTGACACGACGATCACCCGAGGATGTCGTCAACGTCGAAACCAGTTCCTCGCGGTCAAAGTGTTCGTGCGAGGAAAACACCTGTTCCAGCACGATATCCCGTTCGCGAGTCAGTCTCTTGTTCTGCGTCGAGAGATACTCGCGAAACTTGTCGCGGGGCGAGACGGCAACCGATACCGATTCCAGATCGCTCACACCTTGTCTCCGGGCAACCGTTCACCCACCACGATTAGCCCGACGTCCTGAGTTGATCAAGAGTCGCCTGATAGGCTTCGAGATGTGACGTCACATCAGCTTCTCCGTAACCCTGCGACACCCAGAACCGTCGCTGGCCCTCAAGAATCGCCGAGGCTTCGGCCGGCGTCTGCTCGGCCAACCAGCTTGCGTGCGACGGATCAACCGACAGTGCCGGCAGCGTGGATCCCGTCGACGCAACTTCCCCAACCGCTTCGGTCCCGGTCACCGGCGCACCGGCTTCGACCTGGGCCTGGGCTTCGGGGGAAAATTCCACCCGGTCGACAGCGTCGGCCGGCGCCACGTCGCTGGAGGGCGTTACGGTCTCGGGAGGCTGAATCGGCTGAAGAGGCTGATTGCCACCAATCGGAGCGGGGCCGGTCACTTCCATGTCGGCATTTCCTGGCAGATGGGGTCCACCGGTCATTCACCAAGACCAGTGTTCTGGAGATCATACCGGATCTCGAATCGTGTCTTCAATACCTTGTTGGCCGGCCAGGGCCAGTTCATCCACGGCTGTAGGGTCCCGTGGCCGACCCGACCAGGTCTCCAACACCGGATTCCACGCACCGTCCGATGATCGCGGCCGCTTCCAGCACCTGGTCACGATCGACGTCGAGGTGCGTGCAGGCGCGGAGCCGGTGTGACCCGCTTGCCCCCACCTTGACCCCCTCATCCAACGCCTTGGCCGCCAGTTGTGTCGCATCGCCGATTTCCGGATCGATCTCGAAGAAGACCAGGTTCGATTCGACGTCGTCCGGATTGATCCGAACCCCGTCAAACTCGGCCAACGCCTCGGCAAAGGCACGGGCATTGGCGTGGTCGTCGGCCATCCGGTCGACATTGTGGTCGAGCGCGTAAACGGCGGCCGCGGCAACGATCCCCGCCTGTCTCAAGGCTCCTCCGAAAAGTTTCCGCGACCGTCGTGCCTGCTCGATGTCTTCGGCCGACCCCACCAGGATCGACCCCATTGGGCACCCCAGTCCCTTGGAGAAACAGATCGACACGGTGTCGTAATGACGGGTGGCTTCGGCCGCCGAATAGCCGCCGGCCACGCAGGCGTTGAACAGCCGGGCACCGTCGACATGGGTTTTCAACCCGTTGTCATGCGCCCATTCGCCGACCCGGTCAAGTTGTTCCAGCGGCCACGGGCGACCGCCGCCGGCGTTGGTCGTGTTTTCGACACACACCAGCCGGGTCCGGCACAGGTGCTGGTTGTCTGCACGCAGTTTGCCCTCGAGATCATCGACGTCGATCATGCCGTTGTGTCCCGGCAGCAGGCGGCAGGTGACTCCCGAGAGCACCGCGGGACCACCGGCCTCGAAGTTCGCGATATGTCCGGTATCGGCAATCAACAACTCGTCGCCCGGCTGACAGTGTGCACGGACCCCCATCTGGTTGGACTGGGTTCCCGAGCAGGCGAAAACGGCCGCTTCCTTCTCCAGCCTCTCGGCGACCATCGCCTCGAGCCGGTTCACCGTCGGGTCGTCACCCGACATGTCGTCTCCGCACTCGGCCTCGGCAATCGCCTGTCGCATCGCCGGGGTCGGCCGGGTCACCGTATCGCTGTACATGTTGATAAACGGGTCGCTCATCGCCGGTCCTCGATTCGGTGGTACCTGTTCCCCTGCAGTTGGAACACTCACTCTAGCTCGCCCCCGGTGACTTCTTCAACGGTGTCCGGACAGCCCGGCGTGTGGCCAGCCCACCGGGGAGCCACTAGGATTACCAGCGACAAGTGAATCCCCGGCCAGGCCCCTTCCGATGGCGCTCGACATCACCACGATCGACACGCGGCACGGCGAGGCCACCGCCCTGATCGACAACCTGCGAGAACGGCTCAGTCCTCGCGGCGACATTGTCTCGGACGCCGGCCGTGAACGAACCGTCGAGATCTTTGGCGAACCGCTCTCACCGGCCCAGGTCGTCGACCGCATCTGCGGCGATGTCGCGTCCGGAGGCCTGGAATCGGTCCTGGACTACACTCGCCGGCTCGACGGTGTCGACCTCACCAACGACACGCTGAGAGTTTCCCAGGAGGAATTCCATACCGCCCACCAGGCGGCCGACCCCGACTACCTGGCCACCATCCGACGAATTCGCGACAACATCGTCGAGTTCCAGTCGCAGGTCCTGCCCCAGGACGTGACGGTCCTGCGACAGCGGGACAGCGGGGCAGGGGAGGGGACGGTCGAATTGACACAGCGGTATCGTCCGCTGCGGCGTGTTGGCGTGTGTGTTCCCGGCGGCGCGGCCGCCTACCCATCGACGTTGCTGATGACGGCAGTGCCGGCCCGAACTGCCGGGGTCGAACAGATTGCCGTCGTCGTACCTCCGACCGAATTCGGCGGCTTCAACACCGATCTGCTGGCGGCCTGCCACGAACTGGGAATCACAGAGGTGTACCGTGTGGGCGGGGCCCAGGCGGTCGCCGCATTGGCCTACGGGGTCACTGGCATCGAGGCGGTCGACAAGATCGTCGGGCCGGGCAACCTGTTCGTCGCCCTGGCCAAGCAACGGGTTTTCGGCGAGGTGGACATCGATTCGATCGCCGGCCCCAGCGAGGTGGTGGTGCTGGCCGACGAGACGGCCGACCCGAACTTCCTGGCCAGCGACCTGATTTCCCAGGCCGAGCACAGCCCCGGAGCCAGCGTGCTGCTGACGTGGCACGAGCCGTTGATCGCCACCGTCACCTCGGCGCTCGCCGAACAACTGGCACAGCTGCCACGGGGTGACCTGGCCACGGAAAGCCTGAACCAGTTCGGGGCGCTGGTGCGGGTGGCCGACCGGGATGAAGCGATCGCGTTGTCCGAACGGATGGCCCCCGAGCACCTGCACATCTCGACCGCCGACCCTTCCGCCATTCTCGATCACGTCCAGAACGCCGGCGCGATTTTCCTGGGACACCACACCCCGGTCGCCCTGGGCGACTACGTGGCCGGCCCCTCACACGTATTGCCCACCGGCGGCACCGCCCGTTTCGCCAACGGCCTCTCGGCCAACGACTTCCTCAAGCGGTCCAGCGTCATCCGTTACGACCGGGATTCGCTGGCCGCCGACGCAGCCGATGTCTGTCGAATGGCCGAGACCGAGGGCCTCACCGCACATGCGGCCAGCATCACGATCCGCCTGGACGATTCGCCGCCTGGCGAATCATCCTGAAGCCGGCGCCATCCCCTCGACCGCGGCCCAGTCGACCTCGACCCCCAGCCCCGGCCCCGTGGGAGTTTCGATCACCGGGCCGTTGACGGCGATCGGGTTGGTCGCCACCCGCGCCTCGTGGTAATCGGGCCCCAGGATGTCTCCCGGATAGGTCTCGACCTGCATGTTCGGGCAGGCGACCACCAGGTGGCACATCGCAGCAGCGGCGACGTCGAGTTCGAGGTTCGACCCGATACTGCAGGCCACGTCGTGCTCGGCCGCCAGTTCCGCAATTTCCCACGCTTTGCGAATCCCCCCGTTCTTGCCGGGATAGAGGCTGATCACGTCACACGCCTCGTGACGGATACACTCGAGAGCATCGGGCAGGTCGAAGACGATGTCGTCTGCCATGACCGGGCAGGAGATCGCTCGCCGGACTTCGGCCAAAGCGTGAAAATCGCCATTGGTGGTCGGCTGTTCGAACAGTCCCACGTTGTCGTCGGCCATCCGCTCCATCGCGGTGATCGAGGTGGCGGCGTCCCAGCCGGCGTTGGCATCGATCACCAGGTCCCGGTCGGGGCCGATCACCTCTCGAACAGCCGCCACCCTCGCCACATCCTCTTCGATATCGGTCCCCACCTTGACCTTGATCGTCGTAAAACCCTCCTCGACCAGTTCGCCGGCCCGTTGCCGGGCCCGCTCGAGAGGATAAGCCCCCATCGAGAAACGGCAGGTGATCGGCAAGGGCCGGACGGCTCCACCCAGCAATTCGTAGACCGGCTTCCCGGCCTCCTTGCCCTGGATGTCCCAGCACGCCATCTCGATCGCACTCTTGGCGAACCAGTTGTCGGCAGCAGCCCGGTCCATCAGGTGGTCGACATGAGGAATATCAAACGGGTCGCACCCGATCAGCAGCGGTGCAAAAACGTGATCGATGACCGCCTGCGCTCCCCACGCGGTCTCGCCACTCCACCGCGGCATCACTGTCGCTTCGCCGGCCCCCTCGATTCCCGCATCGGTCTGGACCCGGACCAGTACGTATCTCGAGACGGTGTGCTGGCCGAGGGCCGAGATCATGCGACGGGCCGGCTTCAGCGGAATCTCGACCTGGTAACTGGTGATGCTGGTGATCTTCATCGACTTCCTCGTTCCCCCGGGAATCCCTTATCATCGGCAGCGATCAGCATACAGACCGCTCCAGTTCTTTCCATTGTCACAGAGCCGATCGTGAAGACGATCTTCCTTCCGCTGTCGATCATCAGCACGCTGGTGTTGGCCGCGGCGCTGGTGCTGGGGCTGGGGATCGAAAACGCTGCCGAGAGGTCTCTGAGCCACCAGGTCGACTATCACATGTGGGCCTCGATGGGCGGAATGCTGTTCACCACCCTCGTTCACGGCCTGGTGATGACCTATTTCATCGGCACCGGGCGGTGGTTCGAGGAGACCGACCGGGTCTACCCGCTTTCCGGAGACGGATACGCAGCCAGCAGGAAACTGAAGTACCGGACGATCCCGGTCATCGTCGGAGGATTCCTGCTTTTGCTGGTCGCCGGGACACTGGGGGCCGCGGCCGATCCCGCCTCACCGGTCGGTTTCACCGGCTGGCTGGGCTTGTCGCCGGCCACGCTTCACCTGCTGGCCGCCCTGGTCGCGGTCGGGCTGAACACCTGGACTCACGTGATCGAGTATGCCGCGTTGGACGAGAACGCGAGACTGATCGGCCAGGTCATGGACGAGGTGAAACAGATTCGCACCGAACGGGGCCTGGACGCCTAGCGTCTTTCTCGAAACGGCTGGGCACCAATGAACTCCGGGTTCTTCGGGTTGCCCGGCCCGCGACGTGGCAGAGTGCCGGTGCGGGGTTCGAGAAAGTCCGACGCGGCGGGATCCGTCGACGAGAACTCGACCTTGACCCCTCGTTGCTGTTTCAGCCCCGGCAGCATCAACTCGCGCTCGCCTTTCTTGAGATCCGCCTGGGTGGGACGAGTCGACCAGTTCCGACTGATCGAATTGGCCGTGCTGACCATCTGGCTGAATTGCAGATCCACGTACCCGTTCTCGACCAGGCATTCCGGCCCCTCGATCTCGTGGAACAGGTTCCGGCGAATCGTAACGTTGTCA
>MDTE01086201.1_pt1 | contig 13651 bp, 15 predicted proteins | sample 811231 | NCBI WGS metagenome assembly MDTE01 (sample SAMN05326651, study PRJNA326480) | marine metagenome | isolation source: seawater | place: Indian Ocean: Red Sea | collected 2010
TGTCAATGTAGGATAATTAATCTTATAATCAGTATTAAAAATAATCTTTATTAAAGGTATTAATAGTGATGATGCTCCAATTGAGCCAAAAACATACCATATATCAATAACTTTATTAAATGATATACATATCACTACAGCTATTATTGATGTAATCAAAAGCCCTATTCTCGTATTAAACTTCATTGATTTCTTATTTTTAATTTCATTTCCAATGGTGATAGCTGATGTAAATGTAAAGCTATCAATGGTTGACATAACAATAGAAAGTAGTGAAATAATAAAAAATACCTGCAAATATGGAGGTAAAACCATATCTGATAGCATTAGGTATGGGGAAGATGTAATATCACTTGATTTTATAATAGCAGATGCATATAAACCTGTAGATATAGTTAGAAAATCAAATATCATCCATAATACTATTGAATATAGAATACCTTTTGATAAAATCTTTTTATTTTTAGCTGAGTAAACTCTATGAAAAATATTTGGATCGATAAAAGTTATCATCGATATAAATAACCATGATAAAAGATAGCCTATTGGAAGCTTATTGGATAATTCTAAATGTCCTTGAGGAGCATGATTGATTAAAAATGATATACCACCAAAATCAGTATAAAGTTTTATTAAAATAATAACAAAACCAGTATACATCAGAACAAACTGAATTTTATCTGTTCGAATAATTGATTTAAATCCACCAAGTATTATATATGAAATTGAAAAAAGTAATCCAATAAAGATTGAATAAATATAATTTATATCATATATATGGTTAAATATGGTAGCAAATATCATCAAGTAAGGTGCAGGAGAAGAAAGAAATAATATTATTATTGAAGATAACAAACCTGAAGTATAGCCAAAATTTTTATGAAAATATCCTGGTATAGTATTTATATTGTTCCTGTGAATTCTAGGAGCAATGAATACTAGTAAAAATAAGGCTGCAATATAATAAAAAAAACCAAATATCACCCATGTGATAATGCCATTTTCGAAAGTGAATCTACCTACTTCAAGAATTCCACCATACCAGGTGGTTACAAAAGTAGCAACAAATGCAGGAAGGGTTAATTTTCTAGATGAGAAAATAAATTCTTCGTCACTACTATAATTATTTTTTAATAATCCAATTAATAGGATTATAAATAAATATAATATGATCATTTTAAAATAAATTCAAATGTAATACCAATCGTTCTTCTTGGACCATAAGATTTATAATTTTTTTTATTTTCTGTATATCCATCTGTTGTTTCTGGTTCTAGAACAAAACTAAAACCTCTAGTTTCATAAGATTGATCTAAAAGGTTTTTAATCCAGAAAGAAATTGAGCGAGAATTACTTTGATAAATCAAATTTGTATTAAATATTGTTCTATTGCTTGATTTATGGGAATTTTGTTCATCAAAGAAGAAGCTACTTAAATAATTGGCATCTATGTTAAAATTTAACGATTCAGATAGTAAAAAACTATTTCCAATTGAAAAGCTTATTTCAGGTGAGTGTGCTCCAGCTCTATTACCAAATTGTGTGTCATTACCATCTCCAGTTTCATCAAAATAAAATAATCCTAGTTTACTTTTTAGTAAGCTCAATGAAATGAATGTTTCATTAAATTCATTTGAAATATTTAAATTAGCATCAACACCATAATTATATGATTTTGAACCATTAAATGTTGCATAATCAAAATAGGTGGGTTTTGATATATCTCTTTGAATAAATAGTCTTAACTGAGGATTATTTCTTTTCATATAGAATATTGAACTTTCGAAAGATATTTTATTATTTTTATAAAAATAACCAATTTCAGTATTTAAACAATCTTCAGTTTTGTAATATCTTTCATCTGAGAAATTAGGAGACTGATTAATTCCAGCTGTTTTGAAGCCTTTTGAAATACTAAATGTTAAAAAATTAGTTTTTGTTAAATTATTTGTTAACAAAAAATCCCACCCTAGATTTTCATCATCAATTGTTAAAAAATCTTCACCAAAATTTCCGTAATAGGATGCTAGGTAATATAGGTCGTTTGTAGTCTTATATTTATCAAATCTAAACGATAAATCAATGGTTAAGTTTTTAGTTAAATCATGAAAATACTTAGCATAAATAGCACTATTATCTATATTAAACTCTGAGGTCATGTAATCATAATCTCCATTAAAAAAGTAACCACTTCTATCATCTTTTTCTTCTAATTCTGAGTAAAATAATCCAAAAACAATATTGTTTAATGAAAATCTTAGTTCTTGAGTATTATTTTTTCTGATACGATTTGTAATATCAGGAAAATCCCAATTGTAATAGTAAGTAGCAGGATCCCAGTTAAAAGGTTCTGACTCCCACATAGCATTATTTCCCCAGTCACCATCATAATTATAATCCAGCTCATTATCTGATACTGTAGTTATATGAGTGAGTTTTAATGTATTAAAATTATATATTGATTTAAGAGATGTTGCATTAGTTTGTTGTTTATCTTCACCAACAAAATCAGTCATCGTATTATAACCATTATTATCTATTGTCCAAGCATCATAAAGATTATCAAATTTTATATTATAATACGTTAACAAATGTGATGAATTAATATTTGGTGTGAAGAGTAGTTTTAACTTTAACAATTGTTCATTTTGTTTATTTGAGTTTTGATCTGGCCTGAATTGATTTTTTATATATCCATCAGATTGATTTCTTACTATATTTAAATTAGATTTTAATTTATCGTTTAAAGGAAAGTTTATACTCGTATTAATTTTATTACCATTAAAAGAAGATAATGAATAATTAAATTTAAACAATTTTTCATCTTGAGGATTAATAGTTATAAGATTTATTACTCCAGCCATTGCATTTGTTCCAAAAGATGTTGATTGCGGACCTTTAAAAATTTCAATTTGCTTGATATCATCTAGAATAGAGATACCTCCAATTCCAGTAAAATTAATATCATCTAAGAAAAGTCCAACGTAAAAATGAGGTAATCCCTCACCAGAAAATTGACTAAGCTCTCCCATACCTCTAATTTGGAAATAACGTGGTCTAGATGTACCACCAGCATAATTTAATTCAGGTGTAGATTCAATTACATCTTGCAAATGATATTTTCCATTATTTTTGAATTTTTTTTGAGATAATATTTTTATTCTAGAATCATTTACAGATGAATTGATTCCTCCAATAATTTTTACTTTTTCAAAGGTTATATCTTTGTTATATAAAATAATTTTACTGGTAATATCATTGATTTTAATTGAGATATTTTGGTATCCAATATATGATATTTCAAGCTTCTCAAATTCATTACACTTAATAGTAAAATCTCCTTCATTATTAGATGTAGTGTATGAATCACCACATGAAATATTAGCTTTTTCTAAAGGTAAATTTTGATCATTAACTACTTGAGAATTAATGATAATTTCTTTTGAAAAGATTGAAGAGATTAGTAAAAAAAATAAAAGTTTCATAAGATTTCCTCCGCTAGCATTATCTAGATCAGGTTAAAGGGTATGTTCTCAGCATTTTATAGCACCCCAGTTATATTTTAAATTACAAAAATTTGTAAATATAAGGCTATATTAAAAGTATGGATTTAATTAAATATGAGAAAAAATATTGGGATGAAGGCTTTCAGAAAATAGTTGGTATTGATGAAGCTGGTAGAGGACCTTTAGCTGGACCAGTTGTTGCAGCATCAGTTATTTTAAAACCCTATGAAATTATAGAAGGTATAAAAGATTCTAAAAAGCTTTCTTCGAAAAAAAGAAGAGATTTATTTAACCAAATTTATGAAAAAGCTTTATCTGTTGGTGTAGGAATAGTTGATGAAGATATTATTGATGAAATCAATATACTTAAGGCAACTTTTTTGGCTATGAAAAAATCATTAGGTAATCTTAATTTAAAACCTGACAAGGTTTTAATTGATGGACCTTATTCAGATATAACAATTTACCCTACAGATTATATAGTTAATGGAGATAACATTTCACAGAGTATAGCAGCGGCTTCAATTATAGCAAAAGTTACAAGAGATGAAATTATGTATGAATATGATAAGATTTTTCCTGATTATAAATTTATTAATCACAAAGGTTATGGAACAAAATATCATATTGAACAACTTGAGCTAAAAAAATCTACACCAATTCATAGAAGATCTTTTAAAATTGTAAAAAATAATATGCCTAATTACGATTTTTATCTAAATAAAAAAAACGGGTTTAAAAATCTTGCTCATCAAATTGTTGGTGTAAAATATATTAAAAAACATTTTACAATTGTTGAACAAAATATAGGTATAAGCGGTAATAATATTAATTATTGTTTCATAGATTTAAATAATAATTACAAGTTTGTTATGATACGTGATAATAGTTCAAAAGATATTATTAAAGAAGATATTAAGAATTTATTACAAGACTATTTGAATCAAAATAATATAGAGAATAATTATACAATAGATGTAATTTCTTTAAAGTTTATAAAAGGAAAAAAACCCATTTTAAAAATAATTTAATGAAAATTTTAATTAAAATAATTTTAATAATACAAATTATTTTCCCTTATGTTTCTTCAGATGTATCTGGCAACAATGGTGTAGTAGTTTCTTCAAAGATACATGCAAGTGATATAGGTATTAGTATTATGAAAAATGGAGGTAATGCAATTGATGCTGCTATTGGAGTATGTTTTGCATTAGCTGTAACACATCCAAGTGCAGGTAATATTGGAGGTGGAGGTTTTATGGTAATAAATTTTGAAAATGGAAGCTCTACTGCTATTGACTTCAGAGAAGTAGCACCATTAAATAGTAAAGAAAATATGTTCCAAGATGAAGAAGGAAATGTAATTGATGGGTTAAGCACTTCAAGTATATTATCTGTAGGGGTACCTGGTACAGTAGCTGGTATGGGATATATTCATGAAAAATATGCTACATTGCCATGGGATCAGCTTTTGTATCCAGCTTTTTTGTTAGCAAAATATGGATTTGAGCTCGACCAGCATAATCATTATTTGTTTAATAATTTATCACTTATAGATAAGCTTAGTAAAGATGAAGAAACTCGTAAGATATTTATAGAAAATAAAATTTATAGTTTAAATGATTTAATCGTTCAGCCAGATTTAGCTAAAACATTATTAAGAATAAGTAAACATGGATATAAGGAATTTTACTTTGGACAAACAGCTGATAATATAATCTCTTGTATGAATAGAAAAAATGGTATTATTACATATGAGGATTTGGCTAGTTATGAAGTACAGGAATTAGAACCAATAAAATTTCAATATCGAGACTATAACATTATTTCTATGCCCCCATCGTCATCAGGTGGTATAACTTTAGCGATTATATTAAACCAATTAGAAAACTTAGACTTTAGTCAAATTATGTTTCAAGATTATAATCATGTACATTTTTTATCAGAAATTTCAAAGTTAGCGTATGTTGATCGGTATAAACATTTAGGTGATATTAATTTTGTTGATGTTCCTCTTGATTATCTTTCAAGTCAGAATTATGCAGATTCACTATTTGCATCTATTAATGATAGTCTATCGATTTCTAGCTCAGATTTGCTTGAATCAATTAAAATAACAAATAACGAAAGTGAAGAAACCACGCATTACTCAATTATTGATAAATTTGGTAATTGTGTCAGTGTTACAACAACACTAAATGGATGGTTTGGTAGTGGTATTACAGTTGATGATTCGGGTTTTTTACTTAATAATGAAATGGATGATTTTTCTATTAAGCCTGGATATCCAAATATGTATGGAATTATTGGAAGTGAAAAAAATTCAATTTATCCTAAAAAACGAATGTTAAGTTCAATGACACCTACAATAGTGACAAATAGTTCTGGTAATCCATTTTTAATAACAGGATCGCCTGGAGGTTCAACGATCATAACAACAGTTGCACAGGTAATAAGTAATGTAATTGATTTTAATATGGAAATAAAAGATGCTGTTGAGTCTAAACGTTTTCATCAACAATGGTTTCCTGATTTAATACAAATAGAAAAAAATTCTTTAAATACAGAAGTTATTAATAAATTAATAGATGCTAAACATAGTCTTATTTATAGGTCTGATACTGGATTAGGTGAAGCAAATTCTATAATGATTATAGATGGTATATATTACGGTGCAGCAGACAGTAGGAGAGGAGCAAAAGCTTCAGCTTATTAATTATATGAAAATTTCAAATAAAAAAATTAAAGAAATAAAAGGTTTAGTAACATTAATTATAGTTGCATTTACGATTAAAACTTGTTTATTGGAAATATATGTTGTTCCAACAGGGTCAATGGAAAAAACTATCTTAATAGGAGATGTATTAGTTGGTAATAAATTTATTTTTGGTATGAAAACACCAACATGGATAGGTATACCTTACACAAGGTATGGTTTTGATATTCCATGGTTTAGATTACCAGAATTTAGAAAAGTTAAACAAGGAGATGTAACAATATTTGAATTTCCAAGAGACCCTTTCCAGAAATATGTAAAAAGATGTATTGGATTAGCTGGTGATGAAGTAAGGTTAGATAAAGGTCAAATTTATGTAAATGATAAGATGATGAATTTTCCTGAAGATGGTCAGTATTTAAAAAAACTTCCAGACAACTCCAGTGTTTTGACAAAAAATATGACTTGGAATTCAGAGTATTTATATACCCAATTCAAGTGTGAAGATTTTAAAGATTTAAATAATAACTACTATTTTGATGATAATGAAAATTTTTCAGATTTAAATGAAAATAATAAATGGGATTATGGAAACTTAGATAATATTAAAACCTTTACTGTACCTTACAAATCAGAAGAATTTAATGATGTAAATAATAATAATATTTATGATGAAGGTGAATTGTTTGATGATGTCAATAAAAATGGTAAATGGGATAAAGGTTTTTCCTACAAGATTGACGAAGTTAAAGATTGGGAATCATTTGTCAATTTACTTTTACTTGATGGTAATAAGCTAGAACTCGATAATTGGACTTTTACTCTAATAGACCCTGAGCATATAAGTCGTTTAAGGGGTTTAATTAAATATAAAATACTAGGTATATTTCAAGGTAATAGTATTGATTCAAGAAAAAGGCTCCAAGCTAAACAAAATAATGAGCAGATTAAATATACAGAAGAATTAAAAAGTATTAATGATGCTAAAAATATCATAACTCCTTGGGATATAAGAATTATTGAAAAAATAAAAGATTCAAACTATGTATTAAATAATTTAAAAGTTAATGGTAAAAACATTAACAATGTTGATGAATATATAGTTAAACATGACTATTACTTTTTAATGGGTGATAATAGAGACAATAGCTATGATTCTAGGTTTTGGGGTTTTGTTCCTGATTATAATATTCTTGGAATACCAGTATATTCTTTAATTAATATGGCAAATTTTAAATTTAGAATGAAAGTAATTAATTAACTAAATTATAACCATGATTTTAATATTCTCATTTATTTTTAAGTGTTTTATATCAATATTACTTCTTTTGTTTTCAACAAATTATCTTGTCAAAAATAAATTGAATTCATCTAGTAATATTAATTTATCAATTTTGAATTTATCAAGTATAAGTTTACTCTCATGTCTCTATAGCTTTACATCAGATTCTAACTTATTTTTGTACATAATTGGTATGATTCCAATTACTTTCATTTTTTTAATGCATATGAATAATGACAAAACAAATAAAGAACTTTACCTAATACTATTTACAAATATTATTTTACTATCTTTAAATTATTTTTTTATAGTTATAATTTTAAATATCATATATTATGTGAATAGTATTTATTTTGAACAATTTAATATTTTTTTTAAAAATGATGATCAAGTTGATAATGATGATATAGTTTTATGATTCAATAAAAATTATTGTTTAATAAAAAAAAAATTTCAAAATTTATAGGATGTTTAAAACTAAATTTATTTAATAATGGCTAAAGATTTAAATACAAAAGAAGGAAGAAGTAGTTTTTTAAAAGATTATCTTGATGATTTATTATTGGGCATTAACGATTCATACGGTCCAATATTATTAGATGAACTTGAAAAGCGTCTTGAAAAAACTATTTCCGAGTTTAATGGCGAGATTGAAGAAGCCTTTTCAATGCTCAAGAAAAAAACAGAAGATAAGGAAGCTTTTTATGCTTCTATGGATTCTGATAAAAACTCTAAAACAGAGTGGGAAAAAAAATTAGAAGAAGTTGAAAAATAACAAATCTAGGGAAAATAAATGGATATTATAAAAAATAGAGGAATATGGATATTTACAACAGTTCTTACTTTGGTAGGTCTTTATTACTGGACTGTAGTTGACCAAGATAGAGTTGAAAAAATGGGAAGTTTACAAGAAAGCGATTTTACTCTAAGTGGTGATGTAAATGAATGGAGTGAAGTTTATAATAGATTAGAATTAAAATATATTGGTATTTCTAAGCATGTTAAAACTCTTCAAGATGAAACAAACGAACATTACAAAGCTTATAATGCTAAAGTTGACTCAATAAATAGTACTTTTGAAAGATTAGAATTTAAATTAGATCAAATTAATGAGTCTTTGACCGATAGATTAGAAGATTTAAATGAATCTTTGGAGTCATTATCTGAAGAGTTCTCAAGTTACAAAAGAACTACTCAAAGAGATGTAAGAAAAATAAATAAATCTCTTGAATCTATAAAAGAAGATATAGATACAATCAAAAAAGAACTCGATGATTAATAGTTATATTTGATATTTTTATATTGAATACATTTATAATTCCTCTATGTATTAATTATAAAATGATTAATATCTAGTATAATTTAAATTTTTTTAAAAAAAATTTATTATCTTCATCTTATCAAATAATTAAATTTATATAGTTATTTCATAAATAATTTTTAATAGAATTTAAAGTTGATTTTAAAATTTAATTAGAAAATAGTGAGGTTATCAAATGAAGACAGGTTATATTAAAGAATGGAACGAATTAAAAGGTTGGGGTTTCATTGAATGTGAAGAAGAAGATCAAGATTATTTTTTCCATATTTCAAAAGTAAGAAAAGGTTTAAAATTAAGACAAGGTATGCATGTTAAGTTTGATTCAATTATCACTCAGCGAGGTGATGAAGCTGAAAACATTTCTCATATATGAAAAATGAAAATTCATTAGATGTTGATAACTTCTTATTTTGGGATAATAAATATAAAATTAATGAGTTTTCATGGGATGTAGGATATCCAACCCCTTTCTTTGTAGATTGGTCTAAAACTATTGAAAACAAAAAATCAAAAAAAATTTTAATTCCCGGATGTGGTCTTGGACATGATGTTATTTATTTATCTAAGTTAGGCTTTGATGTTTATGCGTGTGATTTCTCTAGTACAGCTGTAAAGATTTTAAGAAATAAAGTAGAAAAGAATAATCTTAGTACCAAGGTAATAAAAGAGAATTTTTTTAAATTATCTGAAAATTTCAAAGGTTATTTTGATTATATAATTGAATATACTTTCTATTGTGCTATAAATCCATCAAAAAGACCTAATTACATAGAAGAATGTTCAAAATTGTTAAAAGATAAAGGTAAACTTGTTGGAATAATGCTTCCAATTGGAAATGTTGAAGTCGCCTCAAGACCTCCTTTTGAAGTTAAACTGAGTGAATTAGAAAATAATTTCTTAAATTTTTTTAAAGTAATTAATATAAAACCAAATCATTTAAGTATTAAAAAAAGAAAAGGTATTGAATATATTGTGGAATATCAAAAATATAAGTAATGTATAAGTTTTTAATTAAAGAAATTAAAATATTTGGGTACCATGGTGTTTATCAGGAAGAAATTAAAAATGGTCAAAATTTTTACATAACAATTTCATACAAAAATATATTAAATAAAAAATCTACAATTAAATTAGAAAATACAATAGATTATTCTGAGGTTGTAAAAATTGTAAGTAAAAGATTTAATTTTAGAAGATACAATCTAATGGAAAATTTATCTAAAGATATTCACTCTGATATTAAAAATAATTTTAATGTAAAAGATTTGTCAGTTGAGATAAAAAAACATAACCCTGCTGTTGGAAATGATGTTAAATATATTTCAACAATTTATAATGGATAATTCTGTTTTTTTATCTATCGGAACTAATAGTGGTGATAAGATAAAAAATCTCAATTTACTTTTAAAGAATATCAAAAAAAAAAGTATAAATATTTTAAAAATTTCATCTATATATAATAGTGAACCATTTGAATCTAATTGTAAAAATAATTTTTATAATATAGTTATTGAAGTGCAAACTCATTATAGCTTATTAGACTTTTTTAATATAACACAAATTATTGAGGAAGATATGGGTAGAAAAATCAAAAATAACCCTGATATTGAAAGAATTATAGATATTGATATACTTACTTATGAGAATGTCGTTTTTTCAAGTAAAAATCTAATAATTCCACATACTGAAATTCATAAAAGAAAATTTGTTTTAATTCCATGGTCAGAAATTTCTTCGGATTATATTATACCCAAATATAATAAAACAGTTAAATTTTTATTGAATAATGTTAAAGATTCATCTAAAGTTTGTAAATTAGATTGTAGACTATGAAAATAAATTATCATATTACAGTTGAGGGTAGTATAGGAGTTGGTAAAACTAGTTTAGCAAAAATTTTAGCTGAAGAATTTCAGGCTCAATTAATTTTGGAAAAATTTGAAGAAAACCCTTTCTTATCAGAGTTTTATAAAAATTCTAAACAATATGCATTTCAAACACAATTATTCTTTTTACTTTCAAGATATAAGCAACAAGATGAATTTAAACAAACGGATTTATTTAATAAGTATGTTGTTTCTGATTATATGTTTATGAAAGATAGAATTTTTGCTGCTCTAAATCTAGATGATAAAGAGATGGATTTATATAATTCTATTGCAGGTATTTTAGAAAAAAATATAATCTATCCTGATTTAATTATTTTTTTACAGTCAGAAACCTCTAGATTGATGGAAAATATTAAGAAGAGAGGAAGATCATATGAAAATAATATGGATTGGAATTATATAGACTCTCTTAATCAAATGTATAATGAGTATTTTTTTAGATATAATAAATCACCACTATTAATAATAAATACAAATGATATAGATTTTGTAAATAATAAAAATGATTTGAAAGAGATATTAAATGTAATAAGAAGTCCTATTAAAGGAACAAAATATTATAATCCATTTAAGGATTCTAATATAAAAATATGAAATTTTTCTTATTATTAGTTTTTTTTTATCTTTTAAAAATAATATTTAAAAATTTATTTCAAAAAAATAATCAAAATAAAAAAGATAATATTATTGATGCTGAATATGAAGAAATAGAATGAAAGCAGTAAGAATTCACAATCATGGTGGTTTAGATGTTCTAAAATATGATAGTCTAGATGAACCAATATGCAATCCTAATAAAATTAAAATAAAAATAAAAGCTGCTGCTCTAAATCATTTGGACATATGGGTGAGAAATGGTTTGCCAGGTATTAAGATACCACTTCCTTTAATCATGGGCTCAGATGGATCAGGAGAAATAGTTGAAATAGGTAAAGATATAAATAAATTTAATTTGGGGGATAAAGTTGTTGTTCAACCTGGTACGTTCCCAGATAATTGTAAATTTGTTAAAGAAAAAAAAGAAAACTTTTCTAAGTATTATGGAATTTTAGGAGAAACAGAAAATGGTATTCAATCTGAGTATGTAACACTAAGTCCTAAAAATATTCATTTAATGTCTAATCATTTGTCTTTTGAAGAATCTGCATCTATGCAGTTAGTTTTTATGACTTCATATCAAATGTTAGTTAAAAGAGCTAAATTAAAAGAAAATGAATTTGTTTTAATTTATGGGGCAACCTCTGGAGTTGGATCAGCTGCAATACAAATTGCAAAAGATATGAACGCTAAGGTTATAACAACTGTAGGAAGCAAAGATAAATTCAACTATGCACATGATATGGGTGCAGATTATGTTTTGGATCATTCAAAACCCTATATATCAATTATTAAAGATATTACAAATAATAATGGCGTTGATGTTGTTTTTGAGCATATTGGTCCTATTACCTGGGATAATAGCTTAAGAGTGCTAAATAAAGGAGGAAGATTAGTTACCTGTGGTTCAACAACAGGATCAAAAGTGTCTATTGATTTACGCTATTTATTTTCTAAACAACAAGAAATAATAGGCTCAACTATGGCTGACATTGATTCTTTTAATTCTGTAATGAACAAGATAAATGATAAAGTTTATAAACCATTTGTAGATAAAGTATTTAGGTTTAAAGATGTCAAAAATGCCCATCAATATTTGGAAGATAGAAAGCAATATGGTAAAGTAATTCTAGTACCTTAATTATGAAGCATTTAAAAGATTTAAATATTAAAAATAAAACTTTATTAATCCGATTTGATTATAACGTCCCTATTGAAGATTATAAAATATTAAATGATTTTAGAATTAAATCATCTTTCGATACTATCAATTATTGTTTAAAAAATAATGCTTCAATTGTTATAATAAGCCATTTGGGTAGACCTGATGGATTTAATGAAAATTTTTCTCTAAAGCCTATTTTTGAATATTTAAAAAAATATTTTGATAATAAAATTTATTTCTCTAATGATTGTATTAGTCAAAATTCAATAGAAATATCTAGAAAGTTAAAACCTTTACAAATTCATTTACTTGAAAATTTAAGATTTTATAAAGAAGAAATAGAAAATGATACAACATTTGCTGAAAAATTATCAAAACACGCGGACATTTATGTATGTGATTCATTTGGCACATCTCATCGATCTCATGCATCAAATTCAAAAATTTTAAAGTTTTTTAATCATAAATGTATAGGTTTACTAATAGCAAAAGAGTTTAAATACTTAGAAGTTAACAAGTCTAAAAAAAATGGTGTGATAATTGGAGGAGCTAAGATTTCAACCAAGATTAAAATGATAAATTATTTTTTAAATAATTCTGATATGATATTTATTGGTGGTGCAATGCTATTTACTTTTTTAAAATCAAAAGGATTTAATGTTGGTAAAAGTAAAGTAGAAAATGATATGCTTGAAGAAGCTGAAAATATTTATACTAAATCTGTTTTGATGAATAAAACAATCATTCTTCCAATAGATGTTGTTTGTGCTAAAGATTCAATAAGTTCAAAAGATATTTATACTAGAAATATTAATGATATTTCTGATACTGATATTGGATTAGATATTGGTCCCAAAACTATTAATTTGTTTATGAGTAAGATATCTAAATTGAAAACTATAATTTGGAATGGACCACTTGGATATTTTGAAAATAAAAATTTTGCAAATGGAACAATTAAAATTGGAAATTTTCTTGAAAAATCTGAAGTTTCAACAATCATTGGAGGTGGAGATACTGTAAGCGCATTAGAAAAATATGGTTCTATTAGAAATTTTACTCATGTATCAACAGGAGGAGGAGCTTCATTGAAATTATTGAGTGGTGAAAAATTAAATTTAAATAAATCTTGGGAGATGTACAAATGAGTAAGTATTGCATTGCAAATTGGAAAA
>MDTE01130090.1_pt1 | contig 13650 bp, 12 predicted proteins | sample 811231 | NCBI WGS metagenome assembly MDTE01 (sample SAMN05326651, study PRJNA326480) | marine metagenome | isolation source: seawater | place: Indian Ocean: Red Sea | collected 2010
AAAATCCAAAAAGAGCAAAAAAACTTTATAAAGAAATAGTTCCAAAAGCTGTAGATGAGTATTTAGATTACATTAATAAAGCAAAGGAACAAGACGAACTTCAATTATTGATGAATCCTGCTTGGCATGTTCATAATGGAGATATGCCTCATGAAGATATGATAATGAGTTTTTCTATGCTTTTAAATTTGGTTGAGACAAGTAATGCCGATTCAAAAGAATTACTTTGGAAATTTGTTAAAAAATATAAACCTAATATTTCAAAAAATAATCATCCAATTTTCGATAAATTAATAGAATATGCAATTAAATATTACAAAGATGTTATTAAACAAAATAAAAAATATAAAAAACCAAATAATTTAGAAAAAACAGCTTTGGAAGCATTAGTTTCTACTTTGGAAAAATGTAATGACAGTATGGAACCTGAAGAAATTCAAACTTTAATTTATGCTGCAGGAAAAGAAAACGGATATAAAGATAACTTGAGAGATTGGTTTAAACTAATTTATGAAGTAGTTTTTGGAGATATAAATGGACCACGTATGGGTTTCTTTATAAGTTTTTTCGGTGTTAATGAAACTAAAGATTTAATAAAAAAAAAAATTAACTAATGTACTCAAAAATAAGATCTTTAATTTTTAAGTTTGACCCAGAATTGGCACATAATTTGGCAATTAATGCATTAAAATTCAATTTTTTTCCTAAATTAAATAATAAAAATTACAAATCGATGGAAACAAAAATTCTTGGTAAATGTATTTTAAACCCCATAGGTGTGGCTGCTGGGTTTGATAAAGATGCTGAAATTTATAACTCTTTATTCAAACTAGGATTTGGTTTTGTTGAAGTTGGTACAGTTACACCAAAAAAACAATATGGAAATTCAAAGCCCAGGGTATTTCGCTTAGAAGAAGACCAAGCATTAATCAACAGGCTTGGGTTCAACAATTCTGGAGCCGATATAATAAGTAGCAGAATTAATAAAAATAAACCCCAAGGTTTATTAGGAGTAAACATTGGTCCAAATCAAGATACATCAGATCGGATAAAAGATTACTTAATTTGTTTTCAAAAATTTTATAAAATTGCTGATTATATAACTATAAATATTTCTTCTCCTAACACGGAAAATCTTAGAAGCTTCCATAATAAAGATGAGCTTGATGAATTATTGAGAGAAATCAATTTAGAAAAAAAAAAACTTAATACAGAAATTCCTGTTGCTCTTAAAATTTCTCCCGATATTAAGGATAAAGAAATTAATCAAATTTCAGAAATTGTTTTAAGATATAATATTAAACTGATTATAATTTCAAATTCTACAGACAAAAATAGAGATAATTTAAAAAATATTAATAAACTAGAAAAAGGAGGTTTGTCTGGAAAACCATTAGAGTTAAAATCTAATTTGTTAATAAATAAATTTTATAAAAGTCTTAAAAATGAAATTAAAATTATAGGGGTAGGTGGAATCGATTCAGGAATGGGAGCATATGAAAAATTTGCAAATGGAGCTAGTTTAGTTCAATTATATACAGGAATGATTTATAAAGGTCCAAATATTGCTTCAAAAATATGTGATGAATTATCAGTTATTTTAAAAAATAAAGGTGTTAAAAATATATCTGATATTATAGGAACTAAAAATTAATCTTGACTGATAAAATTAGAGGGCCTATACAAGCACAATTTTATGTCAAAAAAATGTGAACTTACAGGAAAAATACCTCTCAAAGGTCATAAAGTTAGTCACGCTAACAATAAGACCAAAAGAAGATTTCTGCCAAATTTAAAAAAAATAAAGTTTAAAAGTAAAATTTTAAATAAAAGTATGACCCTAAATGTTTCGAACTCAGCTATGAGATCAGTTGATAAAAAAGGAAGTTTTGACCAATTTATTAAATCTACAAAATCAAAAAATTTATCTTTTAGATTGAAAAAAATAAAAAAAGCAATTTTAAACAAATCTGCATAAAATGCCGTCAATGTTTATTTTACTCTCATTTTTAATGGGAGCTGTGGTACTAATTTCAAACTATTTAGTACAGTTTCCTTTCAATCATTTCGGATTTAATGAAATACTTACGTATGGAGCATTTAGTTATCCCATTGCGTTTTTGATTACGGATTTATCAAACAGATTTTATGGAAAAATAATTGCAAAAAGAATAGTTTATATAGGATTTTTCATTGGAATTACCTCAACTTTATTTTTTTCAACTAATTTTTCTGATTTAATTTCAGTTAGAATAGCAATTGGTTCTGGAGTCGCATTTATTACTGCTCAATTATTAGATGTACAAATATTTGATAAATTAAGAAGAAGAAAATGGTACATCGCACCCCTAACATCTTCTTCAATAGGCTCAACGGTTGATACATTCCTATTTTTTTCAATATCTTTCTATAATACAGGGGTAAACTGGATTTCCTTGTCTTTTGGTGATTTACTAGTTAAAATTTTTGTAGCTTTATTAATGCTTATTCCATTTAGAATATTTATTAGAACTTATAAGTTTTCCTAAGCAAGAAAATATAAGATATAATTTTGTAAGCTAGTTTGGCTACTAAAAAGTTGTAAGAATTAAATCCTTTAATTGGTGCCAATTCATTTATATCAGCACCAATAATATTTGAATTCTTAGCAGCAATTTTAATAATATTTAAAGTTTCATCCCAAAATAATCCTCCAGGTTCAGGAGTCCCGGTTGCGGGCATTAAACTAGAGTCTAAACCATCAACATCAAAAGTTAGATAAACATTTTTATTTTTAATAAGATTTTTAAATTTATTTAAATTCCATTTACCCTTCTCTTTTGCCCAAAAAATATTTATTCTATTTGAATTTTTTTTTAAAAAATATATTTCTGTTTTAGATATATTTCTTATGCCAAACGAAATTATTGATACATTTTTGTGATCCAAACACCTTCTTATTGCAGAGGCATGTGAAAACTTTTCTCCATTATAACTATCTCTTAAATCTGCGTGGGCATCAAAGTGTAATATACAAATTTTTTTATGTCTTTTTATAAAAGGTTCAATACACCCAGGTGTTATAGAATGTTCTCCACCAAGTGTCATAGGAAAAAGATTTTTATCTAGAATTTCTTTATTTACACTTGAAATTTTTCTTAGTGCTTTATTAATATTTTTTTCAATTTTAAAAGGTTTTAATGTTTTAATACCTATTTTTTTATAAGGCTCACAATTTAGTTCTTCATCGTATAATTCAACTTGGTGAGAAGCTCTAATTATTTCTTTAGGACCATTTCTAGTCCCTCCACCATAACTAACGGTTTTTTCCAAACCAAAAGGAACAATTACTACTTTTTCTTTAAAATTGAATTTATTTTCAATTCCAAGAAAGCCATTTTTATTTGATAGATATTGCAATTTTTATCCAAAAATTTTTGTAAAGTTTTTTCTACTTCTATTTTTCCATTCACCTTTATGATATGCATCACTTGCAATTAAAGGTAATACACTTGTAGCCTCAGCAAAAACCATTTGTTCTTTTGTAACATCAACTTTACCCCAAGAGCTTGCCTCTTTTAGAGTTGAACTACTACAAGCGCCATCTCTGGAGTCCGCTACTGTAATTTGAACAGCATACTTATGCATATCAACATCTTTACCCAAAAGTTCAGCACATATTACTGTGTCTTGAATGAAATTTTTTGGAACACCTCCCCCAATCATAAATAACCCTGAGCCTTTTGATTGAATTTTTATTTCTGTTAATTCTCTGAATTCTCTAATCGAGTCTATTGTTATATGTTTTTTTGGATTTTTTTCTTGATGAATTACTAAACCAAAACCAGCGCTAGAATCTGTGAAAGCAGGACAAAAAATTGGTACGTTATTTTCATATGCAGTTTCAATCAATGATTCTTTCTTAACAGAATTCTTTTTTAAATATTTTCCCATTTCATTAATGAATTCTCTTGAGGTATAGCTTTTTGGTTCTAAACTGTCAGCAATTTCACAAATTTTTTTATCGCATAACTGCAATTCATCTTCATCAATATAAGTATCATATATTCTATCTATGTAATTCTTTCTTAGCTCTGTATCATCTTGGAATTGGGATCCTTGATAATGTTTAAAACCTAAAGCCTCAAAAAAATCCATGTCTATTATAGAAGCCCCAGTAGCAACAATCGCATCAACCATATTATATTTAACTAGATCTTTGTATATACCCATACATCCACCTGCCGAAGTTGATCCAGCAAGAGTTAAAAAAATTGTACAATCTTTATCTTTCAACATTTCATTATAAATGTTTGCAGCATTGGCTGTTTCTCTTGAAACGAAAGACATTTTTTCCATAGAAGAGATTATTTTTCTCGAGTCAAATGATGTAATATCTATATGTTCGACTTCTTTGTTTAAAAATTCTTTTTTACTGTTATGTGCTAGATTTTTTTTGTCTGACATTACGCAACAAGAAACTCTTTTCTAGTTTCTTTGTCATACATCGTCATTATTGGTTCATCTTCTACTTCAAATATTTTATCCGAATAGAAACCATTGAAGCGAGTTCTAAATGTCAAACCATAAGCTCCAAGCTGACCTAATTCAATATAATCATTTTCTTTTATATTATTTGGAAGAACAAAAGGACCTTTCATATAGTCCATGCTATCACAGGTTGGTCCATAAAAATCAAAAGAGGTTAATTTTTTTGATATAATTTTTCTATTTGTAATTAATCTTGCTGGATAAACAATATTTGGAACTCCTCCATCAAAAAGTGTTCCATACGTACCATCGTTTATATAAAGCTTTTGTTTTTTTCTTAAATTTACTCTGACAATAGTTGATCCACTTTCAGCAACAATTGCTCTACCCGGTTCACAAATTATTTCTGGAAGTTTTTTTAATTTTAAATCATTTAAAGCTGTCTTAATTTCATTGAAATAATTTTCTAAGTTTTGAGGAATAAGATCAGGATAAATTGTTGGAAATCCACCACCTATATTTATTATATCTGGTAATATTTTAGTTTTTTTAATTATATTTCCTATTTCAGCTATACCCTTAGAATATGAAATTGGATGCATGCATTGAGAACCAACGTGAAAACTCAATCCAACTTTTTTTGAATATTGTTTAGTTAACCTTAATAAACCAGAAGCTTCAGAACTAACTGCTCCAAATTTTTTTGATAAATCAATTTCGGCATGTTCATTTGAAACAGCAACCCGTACAAATAATTCCAGATCTTTTGCATTGTTTGTGCTTTGAATAATTTTAATTAATTCATCTTTTGTATCTAAAGAAAAAGATTTGATACCATATTCAAAATAAGCTTCCTTAATACTTTCTCTACTTTTTACAGTATGCATAAAAGAACATAAAGCTGATGGATTTATTTCTTTAATTGTTTTTATTTCATCAATTGATGCTACGTCAAAATATTTTATTCCCGAGTCTATAAGTGTCTTTAAAACTTCAGGATGTGGATTAGTTTTTACTGCATATAAAACTTTTCCAGGAAATTTTTTCTGAAAAAATTTCGATGCTAATTGTATCGAATTTTTTCTGATACAATATACAGGCTCAACTGGTTTCAGTTGATTTATTAGCTGATCAACTGATTTAAATTTTTGCATATAAGCTCCACAAAAAAAATTTAACAAAAAAAATCTGCATACTTGATGCAGATTTCATATAAAACCAGCATTTATGGGATATGTGACGTAATGTAAAGTAAATAATGCTATTGAATTTAATTTATTAATACACATATCCTTAGCATGTCAGATATCCAAAATGTCAAAGAAATAAGCGAGTTTGAAGATAAATCTCTACTCTTAGTAGATGATGATAATCCTTTGAGACAAAGACTTGCAAGAGCAATGGAAAAAAAGGGCTTTACTGTAACTCAAGCAGAGAGTGTAAAAAGTGGTATAGAAGTGGTTAAGTCAAAAAAACCAGCTTTTGCTGTTGTCGATTTAAGATTAGGTGATGGAAATGGACTAGAGGTAGTAAAAGAAATTCAGAAATCGAATCCATCAAGCAGAATTGTAATGCTAACTGGATACGGAAATATTCCCACCGCTATTGCAGCGATAAAACAAGGCGCAATTGATTATTTGGCTAAACCTGCAGATGAAGATGATGTTGTTAAAGCTCTTTTGGCAGATCCGAATAAAAAGCCCGAACCACCAGAAAATCCTATGTCAGCAGATAGAGTGAAATGGGAACACATACATAGAGTTTTTGAATTGTGTAATAGAAATGTTTCTGAAACTGCTAGAAGATTGAAGATGCACAGAAGGACTCTTCAAAGAATTCTTTCGAAGAGATCTCCTAAATAAAATTTCTAAATTTAATAAGATTTTTTGTTATTAAAGTTATAATTATAATTTTAAATAATTCAGCTAATAGAAAAGGTTTTGCTCCTAGCGAAAAGATAGGTTTTTCCCAACCAATTAATTGACCAAGCCAAACTAGTCCTAAGATATAGATTATTGAAACAGATAGTATTAATTTAAAAAAAATTAAAAAAAAATTAACTTTAAAATCTAAATAACCCGCAAAAAAAGTTGCAAACAAAAAACCTATTAAATATCCCATTGTAGGTCCGGTAAAATATATTAATCCAACACCTTTTTCAGGAGAGTTTGAAAAAACAGGCAGTCCCAGTATTCCTTCTAAAAGATATAAACTTACAGATGCTATTCCAATTTTGTAACCACAACTTATTCCAATAAGTAATACCACAAAAGTTTGCATAGTCATCGGAACAGGGTAAAAAGGAATTTTGACTTTAGCAGAAATAGTCAAAAGCAGTGATCCTAGAATTGTTAATAAAATAAATTTCAATATTTTTTGGTTTTGTAACGTTTTAACTAGTTCCATAAAGTCATATTACTATTTATAATTATTTTTTTCTAGCTTTTTGTTAGTCTCACAAAAACATCTTCTAAATCACCATCATCGGTAGAAATATCATTAATCTTAATATTCTGACTTGTGATTTGATTAAAAATTGTCTCGATATCTAGTTTTACCTTTTCATAAGATACAGTTAGACTATTATTTTGATTTGATATGATTTTTAGAGAGTCTAAATTAAGACTACCTACATCTACATTTTTATTGGTATTAAATGTAACTATTTTTGTTTGAATTCTATCAATCAGATTTTTTGTGCTATCTAGAGCAACCAAGGAACCATTATTTAAAATGCCTATTCTATCACACATTTTTTCAGCTTCTTCTAAATAATGAGTTGTTAGAATTATTGTAACTCCTTTTTTATTTAATTCACTAACATTTTCCCAAAGTTTTTTTCTTAATTCAACATCGACACCGGCTGTGGGTTCATCTAATATAACTATAGGAGGTTGATGAACTAAAGCTTTAGCAACCAATAGTCTTCTTTTCATTCCTCCAGATAAGCTTCTTGAGTAACTTTTTGCTTCTTTATCCAAAGAAACTAATTTAAGTATAGTGTCAGTAATTCTATCTTCTTTCTTAACCCCGTAAAGTCCTGCATGTAGTTCAAGGAGATCTCTAGGGTTAAAAAAAGGATCAAGATTAACTTCCTGTGGAACTATGCCAATAGATGCTCTTGCTTGCCTCGGATTTCTATCGATATTAAAACCCCATACTTCTACACTTCCAGAAGTTTTAACTACAGTCCCAGCTAGTATATTTATAAAAGTACTTTTACCAGCGCCATTAGGACCTAAAAGTCCGAAAATTTCTCCTTCTTTCACCTCTAAGTTTAAATCGTCTAACGCTTTTATAGAATTAGAAGTCTTTTTTGAATAATATTTGTTTAAATTTTTAACAGATAATACAGTTTTTTTAATCATAGATAATTATACATTTATAACATTGGTAAAATTTAAGGTAAAATTAATTAATGAATAAAATAAAAAAAAACAAACATTATTACTTAATTGATGGATCAGGTTATATATTTAGAGCCTATTATGCCCTACCTCCTTTAACAAGAAAAAGTGATGGAATGCCAACAGGTGCAGTCAGTGGTTTTTGTAATATGTTATTTAAGTTATTAGAAGATTCTAAATCTGAAAGCAACAAAGAGAAACCAACACATTTTGCTGTAATATTTGATTCCGCTAGAAAAAATTTTAGAAATGAAATTTATAGTGATTATAAAGCAAATAGATCTGATGCGCCGGACGATCTAATACCACAGTTTGAATATATTAGAAAATCAGTTAATGCATTTAATTTACCATCTGTAGAATTAATTAATTATGAAGCGGATGACTTAATTGCAACCTATTCAGACTTAGTTTTAAAAGCGGGTGGCAAAGTCACAATAGTGTCATCTGATAAAGATCTTATGCAATTATATAAAGAAGATGTAAGAATTTATGATCCAATGAAAAACAAGTTTATCAATCAAGATGATATAGATAAAAAGTTCGGCGTTAAACCCAACCAAATTATTGATGTACAATCATTAGCAGGTGATTCTAGTGATAATGTTCCGGGGGTCCATGGCATAGGAGTAAAAACTGCTTCAGAACTAATAAATAAATATGGAAATTTAGAAAATTTACTAAAAAATTTGAGTGAAATTAAGCAAAATAAAAGAAGGGAAACACTTATTACAAACCAAGAAAATGCTATCATAAGTAAAAAACTAGTCACATTAAAAAGAGATGTTCCAATAAAACAAAATCTTGATGATTTTGTTCTAAAGGATATCGATAAGAAAAAGCTTTATTCTTTTTTAAGAGAAATGGAATTTAATCGATTGTTAAGTTCTGTAATATCACTTTATGGAGAAATAGATTTTGAAAAAAGAATTACTAGAAATAAAAATGAGTTGATAATTTCAAATAAAAATTACTTTTTAATTACTAAAGAGGAAGAATTAAAAAAATGGTTAATTGAGGCAGAAGAAAATGGAGAAATGTCAATTGATACAGAGACTACTTCATTAAATCCTCATCAAGCTGATTTAGTAGGAGTTTCCATTTCATCAAAAATAGGAAAGGCTTGTTATATCCCGATCAATCATAAAAATGAAAAAAATTTTGATGAAAAAAAAGTCATTAAATTGTTGAAGCCAATATTGGAGGATAAAAGTATTAAAAAAATAGGTCAAAATATAAAATTTGATTTTATTGTTTTTTATAAGAGAGGAATAATTATGAACTCTTTAGAGGATACAATGTTAATGTCATATGTTTTAGATGCAGGTAAAAACAGGCATAACATGGATACACTTTCAGAAATTCATTTAAAACACAAACCAATATCCTTTAAGCAAATTGTTGGAACAGGTAAAAAACAAATAAATTTCAGTGAAGTAAATGTAGAAATGGCCAAAAATTATGCTGCCGAAGACGCAGATATCACTTTCAGATTATATAAAATATTTTTAAATAATTTAAAAATTGAAAAATTAACTCATATTTATGAAATTTTTGAAAAACCACTTATAAAAATATTAGCATTTATGGAAATAGATGGAATTAAATTGGATGTAAAATTTTTAAATTTATTATCAAAAAAGTTTGAAAAAAAAATTAATTTACTTGAAAAAAAAATTTTTAAAATTTCAAAAAAAGAATTTAAGATCGCCTCAACGAAACAATTGGGAGAAATTATGTATAATGATTTGAAAATTTCTTCTATTAAAAAAACTAAGAAAGGAAGCTATGCAACTTCGGCAAATGTTTTGGAGGATTTGGCATTCAAAGGTCACGAACTTCCAAAATTGGTTTTGGAATGGAGACAGTCAACAAAATTAAAAAATACGTATTCTGACTCATTGCCTGAACATTTAAATCTAAATACAGAGAGAATACATACCTCATTTTTATTAGCAGCTACAACAACAGGTAGATTGGCATCAAGCGATCCTAATTTACAAAATATTCCTATTAAATCTGACGATGGGAAAGACATAAGAAAAGCATTTACGTCTGAAAAAGGATATAAACTTGTTTCTGCAGATTATAATCAAATTGAAATGAGAATTTTATCAGATCTTGCCGATGTAAAAGAGTTAAAAAAAGCATTTGAAAATAATGAAGATATTCACACTTTAACAGCTAGTCAGGTTTTTAATAAAAGTATTTCTAAAATAGATAAAGAAATGAGGAGAAAAGCAAAAGCAATAAACTTTGGTATTATTTATGGAATTTCGCAGTATGGTCTTGCAAAACAAATAGGTGTTTCTGTAAATGAAGCTCAAGAGTTTTTAGATTCTTATTTTTTAAAATTTCCGGAAATAAAAGAATATATGCATTCAACTATTAAGTTTTGTAGAAAAAGTGGATATGTAAATAATGTATTTGGAAGAAGAACACATGTAACTGGTATAAATGACAAAAACTTTAATATTAGAAATTTTCAGGAAAGGGCAGCAATCAATGCACCTATCCAAGGATCTGCATCAGAAATAATGAGACTAGCAATGATAAGAATAAGTAAAAAACTTGAGACCTTAAAAAATTCTAAAACAAAAATTTTATTGCAAATACATGATGAGTTGATTTTTGAGTCACCAAAAGAAGACGTCCAAAATATTTCAAAAATTATTAGAGATGAAATGATTAGTGTTAAAAATAGCCAGCTTCACTCATTTTCAGTACCTTTGTTAGTGGATATAAATTCAGGTGATAATTGGGGCATGTTACATTAATTAACAGCTATTGCCCAAATTAGAACAATTTAGTATTTTTAAATTGAAGAATGAATCAAACAATTGCATTAATAGATGATGATAGAAATATTCTTACCAGTATAAGCATTGCACTAGAAAAAGAGGGATTTAAAGTTCAAACTTATTTAGATGGGGAGAGCGCATTAATTGGTCTTACGCGTACACCACCTGATTTAGCAGTTATCGATATTAAAATGCCAAAAATGGATGGCGAAGAACTTTTAAAAAAATTAAGAAAAAAAACAACACTACCAGTTATTTTTTTGACATCAAAAGATGAGGAAGTGGATGAACTTTTAGGATTAAAACTAGGTGCAGATGATTTTGTTAAAAAGTCTGGTGGTTTTTCTATTAAAGTATTAGTTGAAAGAATAAGAGTTCAGTTAAGAAAAAGAGATAAAAGTAATATTGAAGATGCAAAAAATATAATATCTCATGGAAAATTAAAATTAGATCCATCTCAGCTTGAGTGTGAATGGAATGGCAAGCAATTACCTGATAAGCTCACAACGACTGAGTTTTTAATAGTAAAAGAGTTAGCAAAAAGACCTGGAATAATAAAAGAAAGATCACAATTAATGGATATAGCTTACCGCGAGGACACCGATATTGAAGATAGGACTATAGATAGTCATGTTAAAAGAATTAGAAAAAAATTTAAAAAGGTTGATAATAATTTTTCAGCTATCGAAACAAGATATGGAAGCGGATATCGTTGGAACGTTAATTAATGTTCAGTAGCATTCTTAAAAACTTATCTATTTTAAAAAAATTCCTTTTTATTAATCTTGTTATTTTTCTTCTTATTGGAAGCTTAACAATTCTTTATTTAAGAAGTGTACAGCCAAACTTAACAAACGATAAAACAGCAAATCATATTAAAATCATAAATAATACAATTGATCATATTAAACGGCTTAATATTGAATTTACTCAAAAAGATATTAGAAAATTTTTGTTTTCTACGAGGTTCTTATTTCAAAACTTAGATCGAGTTATTATATTTGACGGTGAATTTAATTTAATTGGGGATACAGATACATTGGATCTAGATCCTAGATCTTTCTCGCAAAGATTAGATGTTGTTGAAATGGATATATTAGGAAAAGATGTTGAATTAAAAAAAAAAACTCAAACGCCAACAAAAAAAAAAGAATTTTTATCTTTAAATGAAGTTTTATTAAATTATGTGAATTCAACTGAGTTCGGAAAGCCATATACTTTTACTCAAGAAAGTCATGATCAATTTTTATTAATCACAATTAAAAATGTAATTAAAGAAAACCAAACAATCGGATACCTAGCTATTACAGAAAATGCAGTTGACATTAAAGCAGCAATAAATGAAAGAAAAAGTTTTATAATCAGAACAGCATTGTTTGTTGCAATTGTTATATTAATTTTTTCATATGTATTAAATAGATATTTTTTAAAACCCATCAAAAATTTGCAGACATACACACACATAATTAGAGATAAAAGCAAGCAAAAAACTAATATAGAAAGTATTAAAAAAAGAAACGATGAAATTGGCAAGCTTTCACAATCACTTGATGCAATGACAAATGATCTAAGAAAGAGAATTAGCACCGCTAAAAACTTCTCAACAGATCTAGTACACGAAATTAGAAATCCATTAGCTTCCTTAAAAAGTGCGTCAGAAATAATTTACGAGACAGAAGATAAAACTCAAAGAAATAAACTAATAAAAATTGTATCACACGATGTTGAGAGGATTGAAAGGTTAATTACAGATTACTCTCAAATGTTAAAAGATGAAGCTGCAATAACATCTGAAAAAATGCACAAGATCAATTTAGAAGAAATATCAAAATCTGTAGTAGATGACTTTAATAATATTTATAATTCAAAAAGAGGTATTTCAATAAAATTAAAAACAAATGGCTCAAAAAATTATTTTATTTTAGGAATAGAAAATAGAATAGAACAAATAATTGCTAACTTGCTCGAAAATTCAATTTCCTTTAGTGAAGATAACAAGGTTATTGAAGTTGAATTAATTAAAAAAGAAAACGGACGGGTTAACCTGAATGTAATTGATCAGGGAGTAGGTTTTAAAGAAAAGGATACTGATAAAATATTTAAAAGATTTTATAGTAATAGACCTGGAAAATTTGGAGAACATTCGGGTCTGGGTCTAAATATAGTAAAAAATCTTGTGGATTTACACAATGGTGAAATTTTTGCTTCTAATAATACTGATAGAGGAGCAAAAATTGAAATTATATTTCCAAAGCCTTAATGACCAGTTGATAAATTTTATAAATTTGTTTAAAAAGCTTCTTTATGAATGATTATAAAGTAAAAGACATCAATCAAGCAGAATTTGGAAGAAAAGAAATATCACTCGCAGAGACAGAGATGCCAGGCTTAATGGCTTTGAGGAAAGAATATAAAGGAAAACATCCTCTTAAAGGCGCTAGAATTTTAGGATGCCTCCATATGACTATCCAAACAGCAGTTTTAATTGAAACCTTAGTTGACTTAGGTGCCGAAGTAAGATGGTCTTCTTGTAATATATTTTCAACACAAGACCACGCGGCTGCAGCCATTGCAAAAGCTGGAATTCCTGTTTTTGCTTGGAAAGGAGAAACAGAAGAGGAATATTGGTGGTGCGTGAAGCAAACTATTGAAGGAAAAAAAGATTGGAAACCAAACATGATTCTTGATGATGGTGGTGATCTAACTGCACTTATGCACAAAGATTATAAAGACTTATTAAAAGATATTAAGGGTTTATCTGAGGAAACAACAACAGGAGTATTAGCACTTAAAAAAATGGAAGCTCAAGGAACATTATTAGTTCCAGCGATAAATGTTAACGATTCAGTTACTAAGTCTAAATTTGATAATTTATACGGTTGTAGAGAAAGCTTAGTAGATGGAATTAAAAGAGCAACTGATGTTATGATGTCAGGAAAAGTTGCAATCGTTGCAGGGTTTGGTGATGTTGG
>MDTE01115838.1_pt1 | contig 13649 bp, 11 predicted proteins | sample 811231 | NCBI WGS metagenome assembly MDTE01 (sample SAMN05326651, study PRJNA326480) | marine metagenome | isolation source: seawater | place: Indian Ocean: Red Sea | collected 2010
GGATGCAGCTGTCGTAAATCAACTATTGAGACCCGACCGCATGAGGTACGATGCAAGTAAATTTCAGTGGCTCGGCTCATCAAACCAAACAAATTCGGTGATGGTGGTTAGATCAGATAGTGGAGTAAAAAAATGGCAAGACTTAAGAAAAGTTAACATTATTGGCGCCGGTAGTGGAAAATTTAACTCAGGATATATGAATCCCAAATTAATGTCGGTTTTGTTAGGGTTCAAAATGCGATACATATCAGGATATAAAGGGTCGTCCCGTTCGATACTTGCGATCGAACAAGGGGAGGCTCAGATGTCTAGCTTTAATTGGTTAACCTGGGACTCCAAAGTTCCCCATTGGTTTAAAGGGAAACGTCCATTTGCTCGAGCAATCCTACAAAATGGCGTCGATAAGGACCCTGCGTTACCAGATATACCTATGTTAGCCGACTTAGTAAAAGAATCTGAGAAGCCTTTAGTGGCCTTTATAGCATCTATGGGTCCAATCGGACGTGGCGTTACAATGCCCCCTGGAGTCTCTAAAGCTAGGATTACTGCTTTGAGAAAAGCTTACGATAAAATGAATGCCGACCCTGCGTTTGAAGCAGAGCTCAAGAAAAGGCGCCTGCGTCTAATTGCAAGTTCCGGAGAAAAAATTCAGTCAATTGTAAACAAAGCTTTAAAAGCTTCATCACCCGCAGTTATTAAGGAAGTTCGGAAGTTAATTTTCGGTAAATAAACCTAGTTTTAATATTAAGTTAAAAAGGTCGCCAAACGGCGACCTTTTTTATAATCTAGTTCAGAAATTATTGGTCGCAAATAAATTAAACCAACAAGAGAGCAGGAATTTTTTATGCTGGTAGATAGTCACTGTCATCTTGATTTTGATAACTTTGATGAAGATCGGGATGAAACAATCCAAAGAGCCTTTGAAAACAATGTTAAGTTGCTCGTTACGATCTGCACGCATTACAGCAAATTTAAGCAAGTTTTATCAGTCGCGGCTAAAGACCCGAGAATTTTCTGCTCTGTTGGGACTCACCCGCATCATGTTGAAGAAGAAGTCGAAGTAACTGTGGAGAATTTAACCCAAGCCGCTGAAAACCCGAAAGTTATCGGGATAGGGGAGACCGGATTAGATTTTTATTATCAACATAGCTCACGTAAAGAACAGGAAAAGAGTTTTCGAACCCATATCGAAGCATCAAGAATTACGCAATTACCTTTGATAGTTCACAGCCGAGATGCCGACCAGGATATGATCAGAATTCTCACAGAAGAAACAACAAGGGGAACCTTTCCGTGCGTATTGCATTGTTTTTCAAGCGGCAAGATATTGGCTGAAATAGCCATAGAATTAGGATTTTATCTATCATTATCAGGAATATTAACTTTTAAAAACGCTGAGGAACTCCGATGCATTATTAGAAACATACCTTTGGATAAACTCCTTTTAGAAACTGATTCCCCCTTTCTTGCGCCTGTACCCAAACGTGGTAAGAGAAATGAGCCTTCATTTATTATATACACAGCCCAAAAGGGAGCAGATATAAAAGAGCTAAATTTAAATACATTTATTAAAACCACTACTGACAACTTCTTTAGGTTATTTTCTAAGGCTTATGCTTTAGAAAATTAGAAATTATGAAAATAACTGTACTTGGATGTGGTCCTTCGAGCGGTGTACCGACAATCACAGGGGATTGGGGGGTTTGCAATCCTAACAATCCAAAAAATCGCCGTCGCCGTCCTTCTATTCTAATTGAAGAAGATGGATATAATTTACTTATTGATACATCTCCTGACCTTCATGCCCAATTAATAGATGCAAAATGCAAAAAAATTGATGCTGTACTTTACACTCACGAACATGCAGATCATGTAATGGGAATAGATGATTTACGCGGTATCCAAAGAAAAATGAAAAAAAAAATTGATGTTTTTGCAGAAAAACAGGTTTTAAAAAATCTAAAAACAAGATTTAGCTACCTTTTTGACGGAACCAAAAATAATAATGATTTATATAGACCCATACTAATACCAAATGAAATCACTGAAGATGAATGGAGTTTGGGACCATTTAAAATCAAAACATTGCTCCAGGATCATGGTATTTGCACCACTCTAGGCTTTCATTTTGGAAACTTTGCCTATTCAACCGACGTCGTAAAACTTTCTAAAGAGGTATTGCAACACTTGAGCGGCTTGGATTGCTGGATTGTGGACTGTTTGCGTGACGGCGACAAACACCCAACACACGCTAATTTAAAGCAAACACTCGCTTGGATAGATTTCGTAAAACCGAAAAAAACTTACTTAACACATATGAATTTTCAGACAGATTATGATACCTTGAAAGAAAAATTACCCAAGGGGATTGAACCAGCTTATGATAATTTAGTGATTAACCTTTCCTAATATTTTTTGTTTTTTACATAATATATATTATGCGACATTTTTTATTAATTCCCTCTTTATATATTTTTAACAACAACTTATTGCTTTTTCTTTATAAAAAACATGAATAGTATATCTGACTTTCATCCCATAACGGCTCTAATACAATTAATCAAAACGCTTCGGGACAAAGAAAACGGTTGTCCTTGGGATAAAAAACAAAACTTTGAAACAATCGCACCTTATACCATAGAAGAAGCCTATGAAGTACTAGATGCTATCACTTCAAAAGACCATAAAGCACTAAAAGCCGAATTAGGTGATCTACTATTTCAAATTGTGTTTCAGTCCGAATTGGCTTCTGAAGAAAATTTATTTGAATTCAATGATGTCGTGGTCGGCATAACTAAAAAAATGATAGAACGTCATCCCCATATATTTAAAAAAGAAGACATCCAGCCAGAAGTTATTGAGAAAACATGGGAAAAGATAAAAACAGAAGAAAGAAGGCATAATCACGACTATAAGTCATCATTGGACGGGATCGCCAAAGCCCTACCCGCCCTATTAAGAGCCCAAAAAATTCAAAACCGATCTGCAAACCACGGATTTGACTGGAACAATGCGGAACCAGTATTTGAAAAGGTACTAGAGGAACTGGATGAAATTCGTATCGAAGTCAAAAATAGAAATCAAGAGGGAATTAAAGAAGAAATAGGGGATTTATTATTTACGTGTGTAAATTTGGCACGGCATTTGGGGGTAGATTCAGAAAATGCTCTTCGAAGTGCAAATGAAAAGTTTGTTAAGAGATTTCAGTTAATGGAAGAAAAATTGAAAACTTTAGACAAAACCTTTAGGGATTTCAAAGAAAAAGAAATGGAAACACTCTGGTCCCAAACAAAAAATAATTAAATATTTAAAACAGATAACAACTTTTTCTCTACACAGTTATATAAAAACTCATTACTAGTTACCAATAAACCATATTCTGGGGTTACTGTTAATTTATAATCTCCACCACCTAGTTCTCTACTGATCCCTCCTGCCTCCCTTATCACGATGTAACCAGCAGCATGGTCCCAAGGTTTAACCCGACGAAAATGTCCAAAATCCATTTCCCGACTAGCAATTTTAATATATTCAAGACCGCAACATCCAACGTTATAAATACCTTTAAAAAGACCTTTAATTGCCTCATCCTTCCTGAGTTGTCCACCAAGGGAGCCAGTCAAAGAATTCAACTTAGATTTTAATTTACTGGTCATGAGCGCCTTGCCCCCTTCCCACGTCCCCTGACCCTTCAACGCCCAAATTTGTCTTCTCAACTCTGGAGCATACAACCAGCCACCTATAATTTCACTATTTTGATAGAGACTCACAAGCATTGTATAATTAACATTGCCGGAGATGTAGTTGTTGGTTCCATCGACGGCGTCGATGATCCATACCGGTGAAGCCTGATCTAAACGATTCAAAATTCTAATATTGTCTTCTGTCTCTTCTTCGCCAATAGTCACCGACCCTGGCAGGAAATCTTTAAGGTATGTTTTTAAAAACTCCTCCGCCTTGATATCTATTTCCGTTACCAAACTGTTATCTTTTTTGCGTTTTATTTGTTCTTTAGAAAGTTTTCCAAAATAGGGCTGCACTATTTTTTGAGCGCATTCATTTAAAATTTCATTTACACTATTTGGGTCTATTTCCGTCATTTAATTTTCCCATATTTGGGAAAGCGCTGATAAAATCTGCCAAGATTAGCTGACTGAAGTCCTACTCTGAGAAAGATTTCTTCTTCACTGTCCTCTCTACTAATTATTTCACCATTCCGATATAGCCACGCAATTATATCACCTTCTGCTACCGATAATTTAAGTTCTATAACGTCCTGAAATAAATTTAATTTATTTTCAATTAATTCTAAAAGATCATCACACCCCTCACCTGTTTTGGCTGAGATATAAATCGATTCTTTATCGATGTGGTTAATTTTAACTTTTTGCTTTTCGCAAATTAAATCAATTTTATTTTTTACTTCAACAATACTTTTCAAACGACCTTCCGCCACACCTAATTCTCCAAGAACCGCAAATACATCCTCCTTTTGAGCTTTACTATCGGAGTGCGAAATATCACGAACATGTAGTATCAAATCAGCCTCCAGTACTTCTTCAAGCGTTGCTTTAAAGGAAGCAACAAGTGTCGTGGGCAATGAAGAAACAAAACCAACAGTGTCTGACAAGATTATTTTTTTTCTGGAAGCCGGAAGGGTTATGGCTCTCATGGTTGGATCGAGGGTCGCAAAAAGCTGATCAACCGCTTCGACCTTTGCACCTGAAAGTAGATTAAATAAAGTCGACTTACCGGCGTTAGTATATCCAACTAAAGCGACCACTGGAAAAGGTATTTTGTTTCTCGCTCTCCGATGGAGAGACCGTGTTTGAGTAACCTTTGACAATTCTTTTTTTAGACGTGAAATCCGAGTGTCAATCTGTCGTCTGTCGGATTCGATTTGAGTTTCACCGGGGCCACCCAAGAAACCGAAGCCACCCCTCTGACGTTCTAAATGTGTCCAACTGCGCACCAGCCGACTTCGTTGATATGAAAGGTGGGCCAGCTCTACTTGCAGTTTACCCTCCCTTGTACGAGCTCTCTTTCCAAATATTTCTAAAATTAAACCTGTTCGATCAACGACTTTACAGGACCATTGAATTTCTAAATTACGCTGTTGTATAGGCGTTAGAGGAGTATCTATAAAAACAATGGAAATACATTCTCTTTCTATCAAATGCTTGTAGGTCTTTACCGAACCCAAGCCAAAAAATGTTGCTGGCCGAATTCTATTTATTGATTGGATATCGCTAAAAACAACATCTAATTTAATAGCCTGAGCAAGTCCAACTGCTTCCCCTAGACATTCCTCTGGCAAACGTAACCCATTTCCCTTTTTTTTGTCGTATGGATGTAGAACTAAAGCCCTTTCAAGCCCTAACAAATCAAACACCTAACATAGGTTATAGATCTTCGTTAAGCGGACCGCCAACCTCGGCATTTTCATCATCCCATAGTTGCACGGGAGAAGAAGGCATAATTGTTGAGATCGCGTGCTTGTAAACAAGCTGCGAATGCCCATCACGCCTCAAAAGGATGCAAAAATTATCAAACCAAGTCACAATACCCTGCAACTTCACGCCATTAACAAGAAATACAGTTACAGGAGATTTGTTTTTTCGTAAGTTGTTTAAAAAGACGTCCTGCAAATTTTCTTTTTTTTCTTTCATTATTTTTTCTTTCTTTAATGGCTAAAATAGCCGTTTTGAATTCTATTATTATAAACTATCCCGGATTAACTTTGAGTATCTTCTTTATGTCTGAATTACCAGTAAAAGTGTTACCTTAACTCATTAAAAAAATTTTTAAGTTTATCACAATTCATCAAGTGAATTTTCGGCATGCATTGACCAAATTCTTCAACCAGTGGTGCATTTTTATTAATTAATATCGGAAAACACCCTGAATTATATGCACATTCCATATCTATTTTAGTATCTCCCACAAACCAAACTCTCTGACCAAGGTCAATGCCACTTCCTTTAACAGCCAATTGTACCGGCTTTATGGATGGTTTATCTTCCTCGGCATCCATAGCACCAATTATTTTTCCAAAATATTGGCTCCAACCTAAATGATTGGCCTCTCGTCTCAAATTCTCACCAGACTTATTACTCACTACCCCCAAATAAACACCTTTTTTCTTCATAGATATTAATAGCTTCTCTGCTCCAGGAAGCACTTCTAATCTTTTCAAATGAATCTTTTTGAAACGCATGTAGAAAATATCACGCGCTGTTTTCCATTTATCTCCAAAGAGTCCAGGAAAAGATTCGCGTAATGAAAGTCTTACATTATTTTTACTATCTTCGAGCGACCACAAGGGATATCCCATTTTTTTTAAAGTAAAATTCATCGCATCATGAATGACAGGCCAAGTATCTACCAATGTATTGTCCCAATCAAAGAGGACTCCAACTGGTCGTTTTAAATTAATCGACATCTTTGCCTCAATGTTCAAAAATATACTCTTTATATATCGCCAATAATTTTTGAGAAATATTACCCGCCTTCCCATTCCCTATTTTAACACCATCTATTTCGATTACTGGCATCACAAGAGAGGTGGTACTGGTTAAAAACGCTTCCTTCGCTTTCTGAGCCTCTTTGAGGGTGAAACCTTTCTGCTTAACATTTAAATTATTTTTTAAAGCTAAATCAATGATTCGCATTCTAGTAATACCACCTAATATTTCAGGTCCCAAAGGACGAGTTACTAGTTGATTGTCATGGTTTACTATCCAGGCATTGGTTGATGCTCCCTCTGTAATCTGTGACTTTTCATCCACCATCCACGTTTCATATGCGCCTTTATCAATCGCAAACTGTTTATTTAAAACATTCGGAAGAAGTGAGACCGATTTGATATCTCTTCGTGACCAACGATTTTCTTTTATTGTTACAACTTTGGCACCGAATTGATGTTTATTTTGGTAGAAAAAATCATTGTGCGCCGCGGTTACTATTAATGAAGGCTTGGTACTTTTAGACGGGAATTCATGGACCCTTTGTGCAACCCCACGAGTTATTTGCAAATATATAATACCATTTTTTAAGTAATTACGTTTAAGGACAGTTTTTAGAATCAGACTCAAAACACGCTTGTTACAAGGCCAGTCGATATTCAAACAAGATAAGGAATAACTTAAACGATCAAGGTGTGCCTCAAGGTCTATCAAGTGAGAATTAATAACAGCAATAACTTCATAGACACCGTCAGAAAATTGATAACCCCTATCATCAATATGAACCAAGGCTTTATTTTTTAAAACATAACGACCATTCACATATGCAATCTGAGGCATGGGACTAAATCAGAAAAATTCTAAACGGACTGCAAACAAATTTTCTATCGCCTTAATTGATTCAGCTGCTGCGAAAAGAACTACCTTGTCGTTAACCCTCAAAACTGTATCGGCTCTTGGTATAATTACATCTTTTTCTCTTACTATAGCGCCAAACAAAACTCCATCTGGTAAATCTGCTTCTCTGATGCGTTTACCATTCAACCCAGACATTTCTAAAATTTCGGCCTCAATTACTTCACCAAAACCATCAACTAGGGAGTGTACAGCCTTAATACGACCACGTCTTACATGCTGTAAAATGGTAGATACAGTAATTTCCCTTGGGTTAACGACGACATCAATACCAAGTGAAGTAATAAGAGGCGAATATGTAGCATTATTTACTAATGTTATTGCTCTTTCGGTTCCGAATCTCTTTGCTAATAAAGAAGCTAAAATATTTGTTTCATCATCGTTGGTAACAGCAATAATTGCCTCGCTCTCATTTACACCGGCTTCATCTAAAATCTCCGGATCAATGACATCACCATTAATGACCACTGTGTCTTCCAATAAATCAGCGACGTGATGCGCACGATCACTCTCCGTTTCTATAATTCGAGCAGATACTCCCTTGTGTTCAGCCTCTATTATTTCGCCAAGAAATGTACCCACATGACCGCCTCCGGCAATAATAATCCGGCGAGCCATTCTTTCCTCATGACCAAAAACAGACATGGCCCTTTTAATATGTTGTGTGTCAGCAACGAAGTAGACATTATCACCCTCGAGTAATTGGTCGTCAGCCGAAGGTACTAGCCCAACACCGTCACGATATATCGCAACAACAACAATGTTGAGATCCGGAAATACGCCGGTTAATTGACGCAGGGGCGTATTAATAACAGGGCAATCCGAATTACATCTCACGCCCATCATTTTAACTAGTCCATCAACAAAGGAGATTGATTCAAAAGAACCTGGGACCTGAAGTCTTCTCGAAATCGTTTTCGCAATTTCCATTTCTGGTGAAATAATGACGTCAATCGGCATGTGGTCTCGACTAAAGAGGTCTGCCCAAATAGGATCCCTATAACTTTGATCTCTAATTCTTGCAATTTTAGTCGGCACATTGAATAAGGAATGGGCCACTTGACATGCTACCATATTGACTTCGTCCGCATACGTGACGGCAATAATCATATCAGCGTCAGCTGCACCTGCTCTTTCAAGAACATCGGGATGTGAACCGAAACCGACAAAAGCTTGCACGTCTAAAGCGTCACCGACTCTGCGCACCAATTCCGGAGACTGATCGATTACAACCACGTCATTTTGTTCTGCGGACAATTGTTTAGCAATATGAAATCCAACCTGCCCAGCGCCACTTACAATAACTTTCATAGGTTTTACATCATCTAATTTTCATTAAAGGGTTTTATTCGTTGGGTTTTCTTTCTCAAAAATTCCAAGAGATTTTAGTTTTCTATGCAACGCAGATCTCTCCATACCGATAAATTCTGCTGTTTTAGAGACATTTCCACCAAATCTTGAAACTTGGGCTTTTAAATATTGCCTTTCAAATACTTCGCGCGCTTCTCTAATAGAGAGACCCATAACTTCTCCACCCTCATCCCAGCGTATAGAAACCGGAGTTTCGGATCCTATTTCTGGCGGGAGGGACTCAGTGGAAATCATTTTTTCTGTTGTTTCGTTTGCCATAATTAAAATCCAGTCGACAATATTACGCAACTGCCGAACGTTTCCGGGCCAATCATAACTTTGCAGGCATACCAACGCCTCTTTCGAGATCTTTTTCTTTGCTATACCGTTGGAACGAGATGCAATGTCCATAAAGTGCTCAAATAGAACAGGTATATCTTCCGGTCTGGTCCTCAAAGCCGGAACAGGTAACGGAACTACGCAAAGGCGATAATATAAATCTTCCCTAAATTTTCCACTTGTTATTTCTTTTTTTAAATCTCGATTAGAGCTAGCAATCACCCGGATGTTAACCTCAATAGGATCAATTCCGCCCACTCTCTGAAACCGTTGTTCTTGTAAAACTCTTACAATTTTACCTTGTGTTTCTAATGGCATATCAGCGACTTCATCCAAAAACAGTGTTCCGCCATTGGCTTTTTCAAATATTCCAGTTATTAATTTTTGATCAACTCCGCCCTCTGAACCAAAAAGTTCCAATTCCATTCTTTCGGGGATCATGGTTGCACAGTTTAAAACGATAAGGGGAGAGTCCTTTCTGTTGGAGGTAGAATGAATCAGACGAGCAATTACTTCCTTTCCTACTCCAGCCTCCCCAGTAATTAAAACGCGGCTATCTGTGGGTGCAACCCGTTCAATAATATTTTGAATCTGTGTGATACTTGATGAAACTCCAACTAGGGGAACAACACCATCAACTTTTCGCCTTAAATCTTCGTTTTCACGACGCAAACGTGCAGAATCCATTGCCCTTTCCGCCATAATAATTAATCTATCGGCTTCAAATGGTTTCTCTATAAAATCATAAGCACCTAATTTTATAGTATTTACTGCGGTCTCTATATCGGCGTGTCCGCTGATCATAATTACGGGAATGGTCGGATAATCGTTTTTTAAAAATTTCAACAATTCTATTCCATCAAATTCACTACCTTGCAACCAAATGTCTAAGACAATCAATTCGGGAACGTTATTTGCTAAATATTTAATCACAAATTCACTATTTTGGGCTTCTTCGCAAAGATACCCTTCGTCCCGAAATATTTCAGCAATCAAATGCCGAATATCTTCCTCATCATCAATCACAAGGATACTGGAAGGCATTTTCTCATCTAACATATAAAAATTTTAAAAAAATCCGATTTTCCCATAACGTTAACAATCCTCTAGGGTATTTGTCATAACTAATTGAACAACAGCTCCACCATTTTGGTTATTCCTTAAAGTTAATTCACCATCATGGTCTTCAATAATTTTACTGACAATCGCTAAACCCAACCCAGTTCCCTTTTCTCTATTAGTTACATATGGTTCGGTTAGTCTATGAATATTTCCATCTTCAGGTAGTCCCTTACCATTGTCTATTATTTTAATAATTATTTTATTACCCTCAGAAAATATTAAAATATCGACCGACCCCGTATACTCATTGTTAACATTGGATTCTTTAAATTCATAAATAGACTCCACAGAATTTTGTAACAAATTAGTAAGTGCGCGACCCAATTGTCCTGCATCACACAGAATATAATGATTTTTATTTTCAAAATTATCATTAAATTTAATATCCCGGTGAGCGGTTTCGAATAAAATTAGTGAATTTCGGCAAATTTCAACAAGATTTTCATGTTTCATTATTGGAGCCGGCATTCGTGCAAAATCAGAAAATTCGTCAACCAAACGACCAATACCGGCAACCTGACGAATGATTGTATCGGTACAATTCAAAAATATTGTTTTATCGCTCTTGATTTCTGATTGATATTTCCGTTTTAGTCGGTCTGCCGCTAACCGAATGGGCGTAAGTGGATTCTTAATTTCGTGAGCAATTCTTCTAGCCACGTCTGACCATGCCGCCTTACGTTGTGCGTTGAGTAATTCTGTAATGTCATCAAAAGTAACTACAAAATCTTTATCCACACCTTTTCCACCCTGAGACGAAATTCGAACCATAATAGTCTGAAAATGTGGGCCATTTTTTAAGGTAATTTGTCCGTTTATCGGATTAGAAGGGTTTTTAAAGGCTTCCTTCAATAACTCAGAACATTCCGGCAATAAATCGACAAGTTTTCGGCCGGTCGCCTCTTCTCCAAAATATTCTGAGAAATCGGCTGCGGCGTTATTCATTACTCTAATTTCTCCATCACCATTTAGACCTATGACACCCGAGGAGACACCGGCAAGTACCGTCTCCATAAAATGCCGTCTATTATCAAGTTGCCTGTTGGCTTCTACTAAATTGTCACGTTGAACATTTAATTGTTCTGCCATCCTATTAAAGGAACGACTTAGGGTTCCAACCTCATCAGCACCTGAGATTTCATCGACACGAACTGTCAAGTCACCGCTTCGAACCTTCTCAGCAGCTCCAACTAGTTCACTTATAGGCCGAGCCAATCTTGTAGCGAAAGTCAACCCAACCCAAATAGCCGATAAAAGTAACAGCAATGCCACAAGTATAAAAACCATCGCAAAGGTAATCTCTATACTTCCCCTTTCACCCTCCAACTCTTCGTATTCGCGTACTGCTGAACGAGTACGCTCGATATGTCCTAAAACTCTGTGATCTATGAATCTTGTTACGTATAAAAATAGATCAAAATGTGGCTCTAATTTAACTAATGCTCTAACTTGATCTTCTTCCTTCGCTTTTAATATAACTGTTTCACCTTGCCTCGCACGATCTAAAGCCCAAATCGGGACAGGCTCATTAAAAAAGGATAAGCCGATTTGACTCCACCGGGCTTTGGTTCTTCCGCTGGAATCAAAAACTAACACTTCACTCAGGGCACGAACCGTTCCCTGCGTAGAAATGAAGCGATAAAATGTTTTATTGTTGTTTAATATTCTAGGTGCGAGACGACTGGTATCACGTGCCATCGCCAGAATATCTCCTCTAATGGTTTGTTGGTGTTCTTTGAGGTATGCCTGCGCTACAGCATTAGATTCAGAAAGAGCAGTTCTGACCCTATCACTAAACCATGTTTGAATACCTAAACTAAATAGAATAGCAGAGGAAACCGACACAACAATCGTCGGAGTCACTGCCACCAGACTAAACAAAAGTACTAGGCGCGTATGCAAACGCGACCCTACAGCACCCCGCCTTCTTTCCATCCACAACTGAACCAAACGTCTAGCGACTACTGTTCCGAGAATTAAAAATAAAAATAGATCGATGTTGAGTATTATTAGGACACGCTTAACACTCAAACCGCTGGTGCCAAACTGTGCCCAGCCACTAAGAACCGCATATGTTAAAACTGCCATTCCAAGAGCAGCAATCATAAGCAGGATCACTAATTTTCGTCCAAGTCCTACTCGCCCTGCCCAATTTTTAAGCTTAATTAACACACTTATACTATAGGCCGAGTTTTTTTCGGACATTTAGAGTCTCCGCTTACATAGGATTGTTTTTTTTGTTAAATGCATCTCATGTTTTGCCTCGGATAACATCTATATCCAGCTCTTTTATTTTTTTTCGGAGTGTATTTCTATTAATTCCCAGCATTTGAGCGGTTTTTATCTGATTACCCTTTGTTGCAACGAGAGACAGCCTAATAAGCGGCTCTTCAAATTCTTTTAATAACCGATCATATAGACCTGGATTGGGTAAGAAACCATCATGTGCATCAAAAAAACGAGACAGATAACTCTCCACAGCGCGACCTATATTATCGTCTTCAACAACCAAACTTTTATTAGTTAATTCTTCTTGATCTAATTCTGAATTAATTATGGCGCTAGTGATTGTATCATCAGTATAAAGAACACAAATTCTTTGGATAAAATTTTCTAATTCCCTTACATTACCCGGCCAATTGTAGTTCTGAAGGGTTTCCATGGCATCGCCATCAAACGTTTTAACATGCTTCTCCTCTAAATTCAGCCCGCCAAGAAAGTGTCTGACTAATTCTGGAATATCAGTCCTACGCTCCCTTAATGGGGGCATACGAACCGGAACAACATTTAATCGATAATACAAATCCTCACGAAATTGTCCTTTTTCTATAAGTCCTTTGAGATCTCTGTGTGTAGCCGCTATGATACGAACATCAGTTTTTATAATATCCTTTCCTCCTACAGGCCTATATTCCTCTTCCTGTAAAACCCTTAATAATCTTGTTTGAGCATCCAACGGCATATCCCCAATTTCATCGAGAAAAAGAGTCCCATGTTGCGCCTGTTCAAATCTTCCTACCTCACTGGAAATGGCACCGGTAAACGCCCCTTTTTTGTGTCCAAATAATTCGCTTTCAATCAAATCACGAGGAATGGCCGCCATATTTAAAGCTACAAACGGGCCCTCTCTTCTTTTTCCATACTCATGGAGCGCCTTGGCAACAAGTTCTTTACCAGTTCCAGATTCTCCGGTAATCACTACGGTTAAATTTGTTGTCATTAACCGTGCTACTGTCCTGTATATATCCTGCATCGCAGGCGAACTTCCTATCAGGGGCAGTGTGTCTTCAATGGATTCTCTATTTATATTATGAACTTGATCGTCAACAGAAGTTTCGGTAAGGGCCCTCTCTACAATTGAGCCTAGTTCGTCAAGATCAAAGGGTTTTGGAAGATACTCAAAAGCGCCTTTTTCAGCAGCTTTTATAGCTGTCAGTATGTTAGTTTGTGCACTCATAA
>MDTE01027569.1_pt1 | contig 13647 bp, 8 predicted proteins | sample 811231 | NCBI WGS metagenome assembly MDTE01 (sample SAMN05326651, study PRJNA326480) | marine metagenome | isolation source: seawater | place: Indian Ocean: Red Sea | collected 2010
AGAAAGTTGATTGATTTGTTTGGGCGTTTTGGTGGCAATGACAGTGGTCCTATCAATTTCCAACGGGAATGGCTCATCTTCGGCAAGAACAATGTTAGCGGCACTAAATAGAATGATTGGGGAAAGAAAGAATGTAAATATTACTGAGAATAGATAATTCAGTTCTTTTAGTCCAAATAGGTAATCAAAAAATAGGCCAATCGGCCCAAATGTTCTTGGGATCAAATATTTCATTACGGTCTTCTCTTTTGTGCGAAGAGGATTATGCGTGACTGACAGAACCAAGTGTTCGGACTCCTGGATTATAACCTCCTTCCCGCCTTCACCCTGCTCATTAGCAGGATTGGCGTAATGGGAATTTGTGCCCAGTTACCGCAGCGCAAACTGTCCCGGGATTTCACCGGGTTCCATGACGTTGTCAGCGTATGAGTATCAGTAATCGGGGAACTTTACTGTGCAAGAAAAAATTGAAGATGAGGTTCTATCTCAAACTAATTCTGAAAATCAGAAACGGCTGATCGCATTCTCTGAATTAGGTAATAAACAGTCTGGCTCCTTAGCCGGACAAGTTTTTCACCAACAATTTGTGTAATGCATTCATCTTTAACCTCAAGAACCTGATTAATAGTTGCTCCTTTCAATGCTTCGCAAAGTATCGATGCTAGGGCCCTAGTCAGGGTTTGGACCTTTGGTCCCATTGAAATATTAAAGAACACTTCTTCCTCTTCTATTTTTAAATGAATTCCGACAGTGTCCATGCATTCTTCGTCCTTGCGGATATCTTCCAAATCATAGACTAGATCCGGACTCGGTTCCCATGCCTTCGATTTATTTGCATAAGACAGGAGATTTTCTCGCTTCTCGTCATCGGGGAGAGATTCGAAAAAATTGATAATCTTACCGAGATTTGGAGGGTAATTAGTATTTTCCACTGAACTTTGAACATAATTTGATTTTATATAATCATCAAGTTTTAGGACTTGAGGGGCATCATTGCTCATTTCATGCTAAGCTTTACTGTATGGGCAAAGAATTACCCGTTTCGGAGGAACTGCTCTTACGCATGCGCAGAGCAAAAGTTTATGAACGTGATTTGCTCGAGAGATTCATTAGAGGATCAGGACCAGGGGGGCAGAAAATTAACAAGACTTCTTCTTGCGTTCAACTCAAACACATCACTACAGGCATCGAAGTGAGATGTCAGCAAAGCCGTTCATTAATGACGAACAGGATCGAGGCACGTAAGCTTATTTGTTCAATTTTAGAGGACCGGGAAAGGAAGAGGCGGGACCGCCGAAGATCTGATATGGAGAAGACGCGAAGAAAGAACCGCCAACCCTCTAAAAGACAAAAGAGGATTAACGTGGCAAATAAACGCAAGCATGGAATCAAGAAAAGATTACGCAGGTCGCCGAACCTAGAAAATGAGTAATCAAGAGTTTCCCGGTTTTAATTTGCAGGTTCTTCTACTCATTGATGCATTTATTAAGCAATTAGATGTTCCAAAAATTAAATAAAATTATAATGGAATTTAAGCGTTTTTTTTTTAACAATGTATAACATAAGATAATTTGGAAAAATCATGAGTGCTCTATGGGAATCATATTTGGCCTTGGATCCTCCGGCAATGAAGACATTTGTTGGCATAGGTGCGGTTTCCAGCTGTGTGCTCTTCATTCAAATGCTTTTCTTGTTAATTCTCGGAGGAGACGTTGATTTTGACTTGGGTGAAGTTGGAGAAGGTGGAGGAACCGGAATATTTTCGATTCGCAGTATAGGATCGTTTTTTACAGGATTTGGATGGACTGGAGCCATGCTCCTCGAGAAGGGTTATAGCCTTGGCATTGCTACGCTAGGGGCTACCGTTATGGGATCTTTAATTCTTGCCGGATTCTTGGCCATGATGCGTTGGATGCATGGATTCAAATCGGACGGAACAATTAATTATGCGAATGCAGTTGGTAATGTTGGTAATGTCTATGTGCCTATTCGACCAAGGAGAAAGGGAATGGGTCAGATTCAGGTTGAGGTACAAGGCCGCCTCGCTGTAGTAGCTGCTGTGACTGACTATCATGAAAAAATTGAAAATAGAACAGCAGTCAGAGTCAAGGAGTTAGTGGATTCGAGAACTTTACTCGTTGCGCCTTTGGAGTTGGAAGTTGACGAGAAAAAAGATTTAAGCCCCGAAGAAAAAGAATAAATATTAAAATTAGATAAAAGAAAAAATGTTAGAAGGATTTGGATTAATATTAACCGTATCAATAGTTGTCATCCTTTTAGGGATGGTAATTTTCTTCTTTGCCCGGTACCAGAAATGTCCTTCGGACAGGATTCTGGTCATATATGGAAAAACTGGCAAAGGTCAAACCGCTAAGTGTCTGCATGGTGGTGCCGCATTCGTGTGGCCAGTCATTCAGGCCTTTGAGTATCTGGATCTGACACCTATTCCGATTGAAATTCCTCTTGATGGGGCACTTTCCAAGCAGAATATCAGGGTCAATACACCCTCATCCTTTACGGTGGGTATTTCTACTGATCCTGGTGTCATGACGAACGCGGCTGAGCGTTTATTGGGTCAGCCATTGTCTGCGATACAGGCACTTGCAAGTGACATTATTTTCGGTCAAATGCGTGTGGTCATTGCGACGATGGACATTGAGGCCATTAATGCTGACCGGGATCAGTTAATTGAAAGAATCACTCAAGGAGTCGAAGGCGAACTGACAAAGGTCGGCTTGAAGCTGATTAACGTTAACATTAAAGATATCACGGATGATTCTGGATACCTTGATGCTTTGGGTAAGGAGGCTGCTTCGAGGGCAACGAATGACGCGAAAATTCAGGTCGCTCAGCGAGAGAGGGACGGAAACATTGGTGAGGCCGATGCGCAGAGAGAGCAAAGGGTTCAAGTATCTGCTGCTCAGGCTCAAGCCGTTGAGGGGGAAAACCTTGCAAAAGTAAAGGTTGCCGAATCTGATGCGCTTAGGCGTGAAAGAGAGGCGGAGGCTGAGAGAATGGCTTCGGCAGCGGAGAAAGTTAAACAGGCACAGGCACTTGAAGAAGCATACGCATCAGAGAGAACAGCTGAGGAAGTTCGTGCTCAAAGGGAAAAGGCTACCCAACATGCTAACGTGGTCGTTCCTGCAGAAATCGAAAAGGCAAAGATTGAGACTCTCGCCGAAGCTGACGCTGAAAAGATTCGCCGTCTCAAGAAAGGTGAAGCTGATGGTATTCAGTCACTCATGGAATCGGAAGCGAAGGGTACTCTCGCTGCACTCCAGGCAAAGGCGCAAGGCTTTGGTGAAATTGTTCAATCTTCTGGAGGCGAGGCCGATGATGCGACACTCTTACTTGTCACTGAGCAGCTTCCTCAATTAATCGAAGAACAGGTCAAAGCTATTTCTAACCTGAAGATAGATTCTGTAACGGTCTGGGACTCGGGAAAGGGTGAAGGGGGGAAGAATGACACCGCCAATTTTATGTCCGGCCTTGTAGGGGCACTTCCTCCATTGCACGCATTGACCAAGAACGTTGGAATTGAATTACCTGAGTTTCTCGGAAAATTAAGTGACGATCCGGCAGGAGCGGCCAAAATCATTGAGCAGGCAAAGGCAAAGACCGTCGATTCTGCCCCTCAAGCTCCAGAATCTGAGGCTTAGAAGAAATTATTAATTATTTGAATTATAAAAAAGCGGCGACCCTTTCGGGTTGCCGCTTTTTTTATAAGTCGGTCATTTGGCTACGAGTTTCAAGAAGCTTTTCTTGGCTTCTTCTGAGACGATTGAAAAGACCGTGTCACCAATTTCAATCAAATCTGTTGCGCTTGGCACCTTAGCGTGAATGCCTTTAATGAGAGCCACAAAGATAGAACCTGCAGGAAGTGATATTTCACCTATAGTTTTTCCTGCCACTTTGGACTTTTCTCTGATCGTTGTCTCAATAATTTCACCTGCGGGAATTTTCTTCACAATGTGATATTTGTCTGAAGTGATGAATCGCATCAATTCGCGTCGTACTACCTCTCTTGGGCTTATCACTTCCTTGATGCCGAGCTGACTCTTTGTCTGGTTAACCGCATTTGCATAATCAGTTCTATGAATTAGGGGAATGCAGTTCTTGGTTCCTAGATTCTTTGCCTGAAGACACGTCATGACGTTGTCTTCATCACTTTGAGTCGTTGCTATGAAGAAATTTGCCACTCCTACCTGCTCTTCCCGCAATTCATTGAGTGATGCGCCATCAGCGTGTATGACAGTGGCTTTACCTGCTAATTCCTCGGCAAGATTTTCTGCGTGCTCTTGATTCTTCTCGAATATACGTATCTGACAGTTCCAGGGGCTGATCATCTGCGCGAGAGAGAGTCCGTATTCGCCTCCACCAAGAATTACCACGTTGGCTCCTTTTTCTTTTTCAGTATTACTCCTCATGGAATTTGCCGTTTTTGATAATTTGCTAGGGTCACCAAAGAGTGTGATTTGATCATTGGCCTCAATTTTTTCCTCTGCCGTAGGCACAAATGATCTTTCTGCTCTTTGAATTGATGCGACTCGGACCCGTTCTGGTAAATTGAGTTCTAGGAGTGATTTACCACACGCACTGCTGTTTTCCGGGATCCGTATTTGCTGAATTTCTATCCTACCCCTTGCGATTTCCTGAATCGCTATGCCTTCAGGATTCCTAATGTGTTTTGATATCTCAATTGCAGAAAGACGTTCTGAGCTAAATATGTGGTCCAGAGAAAAATTGGACCGGTAGTCAAACATCCATTCTTCCCGAAGAAGTAATGGTGATACCCTGCAAATGGTTTTCTTTGTGCCGAGCTCTTTGGCTAATTTACATGCGACTAGATTCGTTGCATCATTACTGGTCAGAGCAAAGAGTAAATCGGATTCAGCAATGCCCGCTTCGAGTAAGAGTTCTACAGATGTTCCGCTACCAGCGATGACGCGGCCATCTATTTCACTGGATGATGTCTCTGCTAGTTTTTCATTATTTTCTATTACAATGATATCGTGGGCAGCTCCTGACAGGCTCCTCGCCAGATGAAGTCCGATTTGCCCCGCTCCGATGATTATAATGTTCATTTTTCAGTTCTTGTGATTATTAATTTTTCAATTAGCTGAAGGTAATTCGGGGTAGATCTTGAATTGTTCCTTCAGAGCCTTGGTCAATTCGTTCATTGGGAGTCCGACTACATTAGTGTACGAACCTGAGTATTTATCTATGATAAAATCACCATGTTCTTGAGCGGCATATGATCCTGCCTTATCAAGAGGATTAATTAGGTTTAGGTATTCAAGAATTTGGTTTTCGGATAGCGGCTTGAAAGTAACTTCAGTGATGACGTGAAAGTTAATTTTATGATTCAGCGATAGTATGGAGACACCCGTAGTTACATTATGGGTTCTTCCGACTAATTGGCCAAGCATGACCGAGGCATGTTTTAGATCTGTGGGTTTTCCGAAGATTCTGTCATCTAAGGAGACAACCGTATCTGCTCCAATGACGATAGAATCAGGATTCGCATTTGATACCGGATCGGCTTTCAATTTTGCATTGGCAATAGTCAGTTCCACAGCATTCATGGATTCATCACTGATTTCTTCTACATTTGAACAGCATATTTCAAATTGGTATCCAGCTTCGCCCATTAACTGGTGTCGTCTTGGTGAGCTAGAAGCTAGTAAGAGTCTTGGCATATGCAACTCCTCACCTCTCTTTGGAAAGATGCAAAACATATCAACATATCATGATTTGTTGATATATAAACTTGAAGATACCAATTTACCCTTTAAAATAAGGTAAATGAGCAAAGATTGCATACGAAATGACCTGCAAAAATTGATAATGCAGCGCATTGCAATTCTTGATGGAGGCATGGGAACAACGATCCGTTCTTATGGCCTAGATGAAACCGCAGCCCGAGGAGAGCGGTTCGCAGAAGTAAAAAAAGATATTTTAAACAACGGAGACATTCTATCACTGACCCAAGCGGAAGTCATTGGTGACATTCACAGGAAGTTTTTCAAAGCTGGATCTGACATTGCTCTGACCAATACTTTTTCAGCAACATCGATAGCACAAAGTGAATTCTTTGTGGATGATCCCCGGGACTTGGGTGAGGGCAGAAAGGGGCAGGATTTTTATCAGAAAATTATTGAGGATAATACACTCAATGATTTGGCGTGGGAAATGAATCTGAAATCTGCTCAAATATGCAGGACCTGGGCCGACAGGATAGGTGAAGAGAGTGGGCAGAGAAAATATGTTGCCGGATCGATAGGGCCATTGACCGTTTCATTGTCTCAGTCACCTGATGCGGATGATGCCAGCTATAGGAATGTGAATTTTGATCAGGTAATGATTGCCTATTCGCATCAGGTAAGGGCTCTCATTGAAGGGGGATGTGATCTCTTGGTGATTGAAACTGTTTTTGACGCATTGAATGCGAAGGCCGCTTCAGTTGCAATTAACAGAGTCTTTGAGGAACAAGGAATTAATTTACCTGTTATTATTTCAGCTGCTGTTGGGATGGGGGGCGAAACGATGATATCTGCGATGAAGATAGAGGCTTTTATTAATTCCTTTCGCCATATACACCCTTTTGCCATTGGTCTGAATTGCTCATTAGGACCTGACCTGATGAGGCCGTTTTTAGCTGAACTGTCCTCAAAGGCTGACACATATATTTCTGTTTATCCCAACGCTGGGTTACCGAACCCCCTTGCGCCTACTGGTTTTGATCTAATGCCTGAGGACATGGCGGAATATGCCGGAGAATTTGCTGGGTCAGGTTTGATAAATATAGTCGGTGGATGTTGCGGTAATACACCGGAACATATATCAGCCATTGCTGAGGAGGTTAAAAAGTACGCGCCTCGTCAATTACCAAAGATTGAACCGGTAATGAGACTGAGTGGGTCCGAGGCTTACAATCATACTTCAGAGAAAAATTTTCTAATGATAGGCGAACGTACCAATGTGGCAGGTTCTCCTCGGTTTGCTAAGCTGATCAAGGAAGAGAATCTTGAAGAGGCGGTCAATATAGCGAGGCAACAGGTTGAGAATGGAGCAAACATCATTGATATTTGCATGGACGAGGGGCTCATTGATGGAGTGGAGATGATGGGCCGTTTCCTGCGCCTTCTTGGATCGGAACCTGATGTTTCGAAGGTCCCAGTGATGATTGATTCTTCTAATTGGGAAGTGATTGAGGAGGGGCTAAAGAGCTTACAGGGTAAGTGCATTGTGAATTCCATTTCGCTTAAGGAGGGAGAATTGGAATTTATAAATAGGGCCAGGACTGTCATGCAATACGGTGCTGCAGTAGTTGTTATGGCCTTTAACGAGAATGGTCAGGCAGCTGATTATGAAGATAAAATTAGTATATGTGAAAGGGCTTACAGGATACTGGTTAATGAAGTCGGATTTGATCCTAATGACATTATTTTTGATCCTAATATCCTGACCGTGGCGACGGGCATGGAAGAGCATAATCATTATGCTGTAGATTTCATAAGGGCGACTCGCTGGATTAAAGAAAATTTGCCTGGAGCCAAAGTCAGTGGAGGAGTATCCAATATTTCGTTTGGATTTCGCGGTAACAATGTTGTTCGTGAGGCAATGCATGCGGCCTTTCTTTATCATGCCATCGATGCGGGTATGGATATGGGAATCGTGAATGCTGGAATGCTGGAAGTTTATGAGGAGATCCCGAAGGACCTACTCATAAAAGTAGAAGATGTGTTACTGAATAGAAATTCTGAAGCGACAGAATCACTCATTCAATTTGCGGAGCAATTTAAAGGGGCCAAAGGAAAACAAAAAGTGACCGATCTGTCTTGGCGCGATTCGTCCGTGGAGGAACGGTTGAAATATTCGCTATTGAAGGGAATTACAGAATTTATTGAAGCGGATACCGAGGAGGCAAGAATAGGGTATGGTAAGCCCATTAGAGTAATCGAAGGGCCAATGATGGACGGCATGCAAATCGTTGGAGATTTATTTGGGGAAGGGAAAATGTTTTTACCTCAAGTGGTTAAATCAGCAAGAGTGATGAAAAAGGCCGTCGCTTATCTAGAGCCGTTCATGGAGGAGGAAAAAATGTCAGCAAAATCTGCCGGAAAAATTCTGATGGCAACAGTCAAGGGTGACGTTCATGACATAGGAAAGAATATAGTGGGGGTGGTCCTTGCATGTAATAACTTCGAAGTGATTGATATGGGCGTAATGGTGCCTTCTGAAAAGATTCTGAATAAGGCTAAGGAAGTCGGGGCTGATATTATTGGATTAAGCGGTTTAATTACACCGAGCCTTGATGAGATGATGAAAGTTGCAGATGAAATGAAAAGGCAGGATTTTCAAGTGCCCTTACTCATTGGTGGTGCTACCACAAGTGCTGCTCATACAGCGATTAAAATAGCACCCAATTATGCCGGGCCGGTCATACATGTGCTTGATGCTAGTAGAAGTGTTCCTGTGGTAACTGCTCTTTTAGGCAAAGATTCGCGGCATGATTTTGTTGTTAAGAACAAGAACATGCAGGACGAGATGAGAGAGAAGTACGGTCCGGAGAAGAAAAACAAAAAAATAATATCTTTGGAGAAGGCTCGTCAGAATTCCTTTATGTCTGACTGGGAAAGTTTGGAAATTACTGAGCCTTCCGGTAAGACCAGAGAAGAGTCATTTCCCTTAATTAAAGACATAACTCCGTACATAGATTGGTCTCCATTTTTTCATGCATGGGAACTCCGTGGCAGGCATCCTTCGATTTTTGATGATCCGAAGTTTGGAGATGAGGCAAAAAAACTTTATGAGGATGCGCAGTCAATTCTTCAGAAGATTATTGAGGATGAGGCATTCAAAGCATGCGGGGTCTGGGAGATTTTTCCTGCCAATAGTACTGGGGATGACATTGAAATTTACACTGATCGGTCACGTCAGAAAGTAAGGACAATTTTCCATACTTTGAGACAACAGTTCTCAAAGGATAAGAAGCCTAATTACGCATTAGCTGATTTTATTGCGCCGAAGGACAGTTCTCGCGAGGACTTTTTAGGTGCTTTTGTGGTTTCAATTCATGGCGCTGATGAATTGGCATCGACATATGAAAAATCTGGTGATGACTATTCAGCGATCATGACTAAGGCGATTGCCGACCGCCTTGCCGAGGCATTTGCGGAGAAGATACACAGTGAAGTTCGTCAGGAATGGGGCTATGAATGTCCCGGTGAATTGACTAATGAGGATTTTATTCGAGAACGTTACCGTGGAATTAGGCCTGCGCCTGGTTATCCTGCTCAGCCTGACCACAGTGAAAAAGACAAGCTCTTCCAAATCTTAAATGCGGAAAAGATAACCGGAACTTTTTTGACCGAAAGTATGGCCATGAGCCCGGGTTCATCCGTGAGTGGTTTATATTTTTCTCATCCGGAATCCCGCTATTTTGGTGTTGGAAATATAGCTAAGGATCAGGTCGAGGATTACGCTAACAGGAAAGGTGTTTCATTGTCTGTGGTAGAAAAGTGGCTAGGTCCTTGGCTCAGTTATTAAAATTCACAGATTTTTTTTTACTTCGTTGCCTCTGACTGAAGATCCGTGCATCTTGGCACGGATGTTTTTTGTTATAAGGTCAGCTATTTTGATTTTTGCAGGCGGTATCATGTTTTCCGGTTGCCGGACGACGGATACCGCTAATGATCCCGCGTACGTTGAAGCATTGCGTGCTCGAACTGCAAAAATCAAGAGTGAAGCGCCTGGTGATTATTTTATTGGCCGGCGTCACTATGTTTATCGAATGAGGTTCTGGGGCTATTTGCGTAAACCGGGTCAGGAATGGAAAGATTCTTATTTAGTCGTAATGAATGAAAGGTTCAAATCTGTGCCAGACAGATTGCCTGAAATTAGCGAAAAAGAAGAAGAGAAATTTGGGAACGATCCGTCCCAATTAGAAGAAGTAAAACGTTTCGGTTTTGATCATAATTATGAATACAAAATTAAAGGTAAATTTTCAGGTTCAAAAGTGTATGATCCAAATTCAAATATGTTTCTCCCTGAATTTATTTTAACTGAATATCAGTTAATTAATGCAGACCCCGGGTGGTTGATATCTCCTTCCGAAATTTATAATTCCAAGGTTTTGCCGAAATTTCGAGGGAGGTAGTGTGAGATGAAAAAAACTATATAAGTCCCGTCCTTGACCGGACCGCTTGGTGGATTGATAATGTCATAGGGTTATTGCTCATCACAATGACCGACTCCCCCAATTATGATGATTTGCCCTTCAACTATAGCTTATAAATCGATTCAATCGATTCAATCGGTTCTATTAATCTTAGTCTGGTCTCTTTTTCAAGTCGAAGGCATTGCTGATCCCAAGATCATCGTGTCCGAAATATATTACAATCCTAATGGTCCTGATGAAGCGAGAGAATTCATAGAGATAAAAAATGTTGGAGATCTGACCGCAGACATTTCTGGCTGGCAATTCACTAATGGGGTGAATTACACATTTCCCAATCAAACATTTTTGGGTCCCAATGAATTTTACGTAATTGTTGCAAATGCTCAATTCTTCGCAACACAATACCCTCAGGTTGCCATTGGGGGACAGTACATCGATGATGATGGTGCGGGCGTGGGACGCGCAGGCTTGTCTAACCGAGGAGAGAGAATAACTCTAAAAGATGGACCAGATGATACTGGAAACACTATTTATTCTTTTCGGTATTATGATGGTGATGATGGTGATATTCCTGACCCTCCAGAACTGCCCGAGGATGATGATCTTGAGCGCGCGTCCTGGCCCAGTGCTACTGATGCTGGGGACTATTCATTAGTTCATATAAATCCTGACGGCTCTTCCGATGAAGATGATTATGAGAGCTGGAGGCCCAGCATTTCTATGCACGGTTCACCCGGATCAGACGAACCTTTGCCGGACCCGTTCCTGCCTATTTATATTAACGAAGTGAGAACGAGGGATGGAGTTTTGGATAATGATGCCATTGAAATATATAACCCCAATGACAATGATATAGATATTGGAGGTTGGTATGTTTCCGATAATATTGACAGACCAACAAAAAATCCTCCAATAGCTGATAATAGTATCGTGCCTGCAGGAGGTTACCTTGTCCTTGAAAACGGGATTAATGGATTTGTTTTGAACCTCAGTTCGAAAGGCGAAAGGGTATTTATTTATTCAGCTCAGGAAGGTGTTCTGACTGGATGGGTCCATGGTTTTCATTTTCCTGGATCTGAAGATGGAAAGAACTTTGCGAGGTTTTTGGATCACATTGGCAATGAATTTTTCATTCCAGATGATCCGAGTTTAGGTGTCGATAATGGAGAACCTTCAGCGTCAGGTTTAAAAATCATCGAAGTCATGTATACGCCCGGATACGGATCTTCTGTTGAATATGTGAAAATTATTAATAATGGTCCTCAGGAGGCGATCCTTTATGATCCGCTATTTACTGGAGATAATCTTTCGTTAAATGGGTTCGGTCTGACTGTTCCAGGTGATCAACCCACGATGGCTGTCGGAGAAGTGGCATACATAACAAATGTGGACGAATCCGTATTCCGCAAAGCATATGACGTGGACGCCTCGACGCGTATTTTTGGTGATCCTGAAGGAGGGTCACTCAATGGAGGTGGAGAATTATTGGAATTGCGGATCCCTATAACTATCGAGGAGTTGCAAAGAGATGCACCGGGTCATCCTCGATATTATGCAATATTGGACTCAGTTGAATATGATGATGAGTTTCCTTGGCCCGTTGCTGCTGATGGACTCGGTTACAGTTTAATAAGAATTGATCCTTCAGGCCCGGGTTATAGAGCCGCTGATTGGCAAGCAAGTCCTTATAGAGGCGGAACTGCATTTGGTGGAGGAGCAGTAGTGATAAATGAGATTTTGTCTCATACTGACCTTCCTCAGACAGATGTGATTGAGCTTTATAACCCCGGTTCAGAAGATATAGAAATTGGAGGATGGTATCTGACTGATGATCCTATATTGCAGCCAAAGAAATATATGATTCCAACCGGAACGGTGATTTCTGCTGGAGAATACTGGGCAGTTAATGAAGATAATAATGCAAATCCTGGTGCCCCACCCAATTACTTTGGGACCTCTTTCTCGATTAGTTCCAGAGGAGATGAGGTGTTTTTGTTTTCTGCCAATTCTGAAGGTGATCTAACAGGATTTTCTCATGGCGCTAAGTTCGGGGCTACTCAGAATGGTGTTTCAATAATAAGGTACATTAATAGTGTAGGAGTTGAGAAGTTCGTGCCTCAATCAGGTTCCCCATCAATTGAAATTAATCGTTTCGAGGCATTCCCTGATGGTTACCCTAATAATCCACCACTCATTGAGCGGGCAGTCATCAGCGAAATTTCCTATGAACCTTCGGAGGACGGTGTTGAATACATTGAAATCTCAAATATTAGCGGAGCCACATTGCCCTTATACGATACAACGCCTGTCGGATCTGGAGGTGATCCGAGTAATAATTGGTCATTGGATGGGGTAACTTTTACTTTTCCAGGAAATAAGCCTGTGCTCCAGCCTAGTGAGCGGGTCATTATTATTCCAAAGGGAATATCTGTGAATGATTTCCGTAACCATTATAATGTTCCTAATGGAGTGACCATTCATGGAGCAGAGAATGGCTATACTGGAGCATTAAATAATGGAGGTGAAAAGATTGCATTGCTTCGGCCTGATAAGCCTGATTTTGTTGCAGGTGTCGGCATTATTGTTCCAATGATTCAGGTCGATTCAATAGATTATGATGATGCGGCTCCCTGGCCATTAGGCGCAGGCAGGAGTATTGAGCGCGTTGTCGAATCAGATTTTGGAGATGACCCGGCCAATTGGCGGGCATCGGCCGATTCCTTGGGGACTCCAGGTAAGGAAAATAATATAGTTTTCTCTGGTTATGATCTCTGGTCCGTTCAGGAATTCAATGAAGAGGAATTACAAGGAGAGATGACCGGCCCTGAAGATGACTTCGATGGCGACGGTATAATTAATCTTCAGGAGTATGCTTTCGGATTGAGCCCTAAGACTGTATCACCTCAAGAAAGTCTCCCGCGGGTTACTATTATAGAGAACAATGTTTCTCAGAGCACCGCTATTCTTTTTCAGAAACGCGAAGGTGCCGATGATGTTAATATTATTGTTCAAAGGTCAAATGACATGCTTTCCTGGACCACCATTGATGAAGGTGCATCCCTTGATAATGAAGACGGAATCATGAATATGATTTATTACGATCCTTTGAATTCAGATAATGGTAAGGTTTTCTTCAGGCTCATCGTTGAATTGTTAGCTCCTTAGTTTTTCGAGTCGCCGTGAAGCAACTTTTAGTCTTAACAGCTCTATTTTGGGATAGATTTTATAAGTCTGAATTTTCTGCATCATAAATATTTGTTCTTGGAAAAGGAGAGATATTTATTTAATGTTTACTAAATATTTGTATTATTTGAAATTTAATACAAAAAGATGGTATCCAAGCCGCGATGATGAGACATGGCATTTTCATTTAAAGAGCTATTTAAAAAGGAAGATCGTGAGATTGTCCATGATGCTTCCAAGCTAAGCTTCAATCCGATTGCGGAAGATCAGAATTTACCTGC
>MDTE01025445.1_pt1 | contig 13646 bp, 13 predicted proteins | sample 811231 | NCBI WGS metagenome assembly MDTE01 (sample SAMN05326651, study PRJNA326480) | marine metagenome | isolation source: seawater | place: Indian Ocean: Red Sea | collected 2010
CCAATAACATTATATCCCTCTTTTTTAAGCATCACAGCAGCTACTGAGCTATCAACTCCTCCAGACATAGCCACTACTACTTTCGTATCTTGCTCTTTTTTGTTAAATCCAAGTGAATTCATATTATTTGCAGTAATCTATATTTACAAAGTCAAAGAAGTTCAATAATAGCTTTATAAAATGGTAGATTTATTGATTCCTGGGCCTGAAGGTAAAATAGAAGCAAAATATAATCATAACAATAATGATGACTCTCCAATAGTTTTAATATTACACCCAGATCCTCAAAGAGGTGGCACTATGAATACTAAAATTATTTTCAAACTTTATAAAATATTTGTAAATAATGGTTTTTCAACGATAAGATTTAACTTTAGAGGAGTGGGTAAAAGTAATGGTGTATTTGACGATGGAGAAGGTGAATTAAGCGATGCTGCTAGTGTTTTAGATTGGTTGCAACAATATAATACAAATTCTAAAATTTGTTGGGTTGCAGGTTTTTCATTTGGTGCTTGGGTAGCTATGCAATTATTGATGAGAAGGCCAGAAATTAATAGTTTTGTTAGTGTTTCCCCACCTGCGAACTCAAGAGATTTTAGCTTTCTTGCCCCTTGCCCATCCCCTGGATTAATTATACATGGTGATAAAGACAATATAGCTTCTTTTGATTCTGCTAAAATCTTGGCAGATAAATTACAAAAACAAAAAAAAGTTAATATTAAATTTAAACCAATAAAAGGTGCAGATCATTTTTATGAAAATTATTCTGAAGATTTCACCTCAATCATTGAGACATATATAAAAGAAAATCTCAATTTGAAATAAGCATTTAATTTATGAAATATAAATCAGATTTTTTAAAAGAAATTTATTCAAGAGGTTTTATTTATCAATCAACTGATATTGAAGAACTTGATAAAATTATGTATCAAAGAAAAATTTCTGCATATATTGGTTTTGATATTACAAGTGACAGCTTACACATAGGAAGTTTGGTTCAATTGATGCTTCTACATTGGCTTGATTATTTCGGACATAAGCCAATAGCTTTAATGGGTGGAGGAACTACATTGATTGGTGATCCTTCTGGGAAGGATGAGAGTAGAAAAATACTTAAAACAGAAGATATTGAAAAAAATATAAATAAAATAGAAGACACCTTCAGCAGATTTATTGATTTTAAAAAAAATGCAAAAATTATAAACAATTATGAATGGTTGTCTGATTTAAACTACATAAATTTTTTGAGAGATATTGGTTCAAAAATAACAATAAACAAAATGCTAACTTTTGATTCTGTAAAAAATAGATTGGATAGAGAGCAACCTTTAACATTTTTAGAATTTAATTATATGCTTCTTCAAGCTTTTGATTACTATTTTTTAAACAAAAATTATAATTGTGAATTGCAATTGGGTGGATCTGATCAATGGGGTAACATAGTCAGTGGAATTGATTTAATTAGAAGATTGAATAATAAAAAAGTATTTGCAATTACATCTCCTCTGATTACCAACAATGATGGCTCAAAAATGGGAAAAACTGCCGATGGAGCAATATGGTTAAATGAAAAGAAACTCTCGAATTACGATTTTTTTCAATTTTGGAGAAATACACCTGATGAAGACGTTCCTAAATTTTTAAATCTTTTTACCAAATTAAACCATTCAGAAATAACAAAACTTGCCAAATTAAAAGGAAAGGAAATTAATGAAGCTAAACAAATTCTTGCTTATGAAATAACTAAAATTACCAGAGGTGAAGCTCAAGCTGGAGAAGCATTAGATATTAGTAACAATATTTTTAAGACAAACAAACTTGATGATAGAATAAGTTCTATCGAAGTTAATTTTGATTATATTGACAATTCTTCTTTTTCAATAATCGATGCAGTAGAAAAACTTAAATTAGTTAAAAGTAGAAGCGAGATAAAAAGACTAATTAAATCTAATGGGATAAAAGTAAATGATGATTATTACATAGAAAAAGATTTTTCATTATCTAAATATGCATCAAAAGCAGAAATAAAGATAAGCGTTGGTAAGAAAAAAATTGGCAAAATTGTGATAATTTAGTTTAACTAAGTATTATTTATAATTATTATATAGTTAAAGATTTTTCTAAAAATTTATCAATTTTTCCATCTAAAACTTCATTAACATTTGATGACTCATAATTTGTTCTTAAATCTTTTATCAACTTATATGGATGAAGTATATACGATCGGATTTGATTTCCCCAACCAATGTCTTTTTTTTCGCTATTGATTTTATTCTCTTCTTCTTTTTTCTTTTGAATTTCAATTTCATATAAGCGTGACCTTAACATTGTTATAGCATTGGCCTTGTTTTTATGTTGAGATCTATCATTTTGACACTGCACAACAATATTAGTTGGCAAATGGGTAATTCTCACAGCACTATCAGTTTTATTAACATGCTGTCCACCTGCCCCAGATGCTCTATAAGTGTCAATCCTTAAATCAGCATCACTAATTTCAATTTCTATTTTTTCATCAACCTCAGGATAGACCCAAATACTTGCAAAACTAGTGTGTCGTCTTTTATTACTATCAAATGGTGAAATTCTAACCAATCTATGAATTCCACTTTCCCTCTTAAGCCAGCCATAACTATAATCATTTGAAATTTTAATAACACATGATTTTATACCTGCTTCTTCACCTCTTGCTTCTTGGAGTAAAGAGACTTTGCTTTTGTTAGATTCCGCCCAACGAATATACATCCTTTGAAGCATTTCTGCCCAATCCTGGCTTTCTGTACCGCCTGCTCCTGCATGTATCTCGAGAAAGGCATTACTTTGATCTGCCTGATCACCCATTAAATTTAAGTATCTAACCTTAGTTGAGTCTTCTAATATTAATTTAGATTCTTGCAAAAGTTGAACTAGATAGTTTTCATCATTATCTTGGGATGCTAACTTATAAAGATCTTTCAAATCTTTATAAGAGTTTTTTATTCTATTATAGTCGTTTAATTTTTTTTCAACTATTTTAACTTCTCTAAAAATAGATCTTGCATCAGATTTGTTCCAAATATTTGGATCAGATGTCTTGGCTTTTAAATTACTTAATTCTTCTTTAAGAGAGTCGTAGTCAAACCCCCCTCCTTAAAAGATCAAAATTATTTTTAATTAATTCTAAATTTTTATCTAGATCTTCTTTATTTATCATTAGTCCTCTAATAAACTACCTGTTCCTGAAATAGTATCATTATTTATAGATCCAAGTGAATCTAAAATATTATTGTTACTATTAAATGGTTCGCTTCCAATTAAATAGGGCTCTAAAATACTATTTTGTTCATTGGAAGGCTTACCAGTTTTAGGATTAATTTTCACAAAACTTAAGCCTGATGGGATTCTGAAAGGAACCTTGTTTATATTAACAGCTGCCTCTTTTACAAAATGTTTAAAAATAGGAACTGCTACAGATGAGCCTGTTTGCTTATAACCAAGAGACTTAGGTCTATCATAACCAACATATATACCAATTACAAGATCAGGAGAAAAACCTACAAACCACGCATCTTTGTTATCATTTGTTGTTCCTGTTTTACCTGCAAGAGGAATATTTAAATCTTTAAGTTTTCTTGCCGTACCCCTAAGAACAACCCCTTCTAACATAGAAGTTATCTGATATGCTATCCTACTATCTAAAATCTCTTCTTGTTCAATTAAAATATTAGGTAATATCTTATTAGAATTAATTGTTTCTAATTTACAATTAATACATTTTTTTATTTCATTATGAACGATCTTAATCCCTTCTTTAGAATAAATACTTTTAATCATAGTAGGATTAATTTTCTTACCTCCATTAGCAATCATTCCATATGCGTTCGTTAAACTTAGTAAAGTAACATGACCTGATCCCAGTGACATTGAAAGTTTTTCATCTATATATTTATCAATTTGAAAATCTTTTGAAGTTGATAAAATTTTATTCATGCCAATTTTATCAGCTAATCTTATAGTCATCAGATTTCTTGATTTTTCTATTCCTGTTCTCATGGTATTAATTCCATAAAATTCTTCAGTATAATTAGCGGGTTTCCACTTTGGAAGTCCTGGCCCTTGATCGACCACATATGGCGCATCAAGTACAAGTGTAGAAGGATTATAACCTTCTTTTAAAGCAGTGATGTATACAAAAGGTTTAAAAGCAGATCCTGGCTGTCTTTTTGCCTGAGTTGCTCTATTGAATTCACTTAGCTTAAAACTTAACCCTCCTGATAATGCCAAAACATCCCCATTGTGAGGATTTAAAACAACTATACTTCCATTAACTTCAGGAATTTGACGAATGATGAAATTATTTTTTTTAAATTCAATAAAAAATATATCACCTTTTAAAAATTTTTTATTTTTTAACCATAAATTATTTTCTAAGTTTAAATCAATTTGATATTCTTTTTTTTTATCATCTATTACAATAAATTTATTATTGTTTGATTTTTTCAATAATTGAACCAGAATCCATTTTTTAGAGAAAGGATTCTTAAATTCTTCTTTTTTAAATTTGTTTGAATAAATTGGAAATTGAAGATTTTTCAGTACTCCTCTCCAGCCCTGTTTTATGTCATAACTAATTAAACCTTCAATCAGTACTTTATCTGCAATACTTTGAAGATCTGTACTGATTGTTGTTTTTATAATTAAACCTTCTTTATAAAGAATGTCTTTTCCATATTTGTTATAGAGAATTTTGCGTATTTCTTCATTGAAATACTCTGCAGAATCATAATCAGCTTCAAATCTCTTGCTAATCGTTATAGGAAGATTTTTGTATGAAAGTTTTGTTTTATCAATAAAATTATTTTCTAACATCTTGTCAATTACCCAATTTCTCCTTGCTAATGCGTCATTATATTTGCTTATTGGGTTATAATTATTAGGGGCTTTAGGCAATGCCGCTAAAAAAGCCATTTCATGTATATCTAATTCATTTAAAGATTTGTTAAAATAATTAAGACTTGCTGAAGCTACTCCGTATGAGCCATAACCTAAATATATATCATTTAAATATAATTCTAAAATTTTTTCTTTTGAAAGTATTTGTTCAATTCGTATTGCTAAAATCATTTCTTTGATTTTGCGTTCTATACTTACATCGCTAGAAAGTAATAAATTTTTTACTACCTGTTGAGTAATAGTAGAAGCTCCAATTAATCTTTTACTTTTATAACTATTAATTAAGTTTGTAATACTTGCTCTTAATATTGCTATAGGATCTATTCCAAAATGAGAATAAAATTTTTTATCTTCAGCGGAAATAAAAGCATGAATTAATGGTTCAGGTATTCTATTAATTGGAACAAAAATTCTTTCTTGCACAAAAAATTTTTCTAAAAGAAGGCCATCAGAAGTGTAAATTCTAGATGATAAATTTGGTTGATAGTTTTTAATTTTTTCATAATTAGGCAAGTCTGGAGAGTATTTCCATAGAATGTAGCCTGTAATACCCATACCTGATAAACATATAAAAATTAATAAAAATACAGAAAATTTAAAAATTGTAATTAATCTATTCATTTACTTTAAATGTAGATTGTGAAAGCGTTAAAAATATGTCAATAGGAGTATACAAATGTTAATACTATACACAAAATAATTTAAATGAAAATTAATAACAAAAAATTAAGAATTTTTTATGGAGTTTCACTTATATGTCGAAAAAAATACTTATTGATACATCTGTTTCTGATGAAACACGAGTTGCAGTTACTGAAAACGGAAAATTAGATGATTTTGAAATTGAATCTAATAAAAAAAATGCTCTAAAAGGAGATGTATATTTAGCTAGAATAACTAGGGTTGAGCCTTCACTGCAAGCTGCTTTTGTAGACTTCGGAAAAAATAAAAACGGATTTTTACCCTTAACCGAAATACATCCTGATTATTTTAAAATACCATCCTCAGATCAAATTCAACTTAAGAAATTAAATGAGAAATTAAAACAAATAAAAGAAGAAGAGGTTGAAGAAGAGGAAGATAAAGAGCAAGAATCAATTATTGACCAAGGAAATTTAGATGTTGATAATGCTGAATTTAACTTAAAAAAAAATAAGATAGTCAAAATTAATCCAAAAAAAGAATATTATAATTTTTTTAAGAAATACAAAATACAAGATGTTATTAAGCCTAAACAAATCATATTGGTGCAAATAAATAGAGAAGAAAGAGGATTCAAAGGTGCCGCTTTAACAACTTTTCTTTCCTTTGCTGGAAGATATTGTGTTTTAATGCCTAATAGTATGAATAACGATGGTATTTCTAGAAAAATAGGAGATATAGAAGAAAGAAAGAAACTTAAGGCTATACTTTCTTCTGTCAACATTCCTGAAAAAATGTCTGTAATAGTTAGAACTGCCGGAATAGGTAGAACAAAAAAAGAGATTTCTAAAGATTTGACTTTTTTAACCACACAGTGGAATAAAATAAGAGAAGCTACACTAAAATCAGAAGCTCCAAAACTAATTTATGAAGAAGGCAGTATATTAAAAAGAACAATTAGAGATATGTTAACAGAAGATGTTGATAATATATTAGTGGAAGGAAAAGAGGGTTATGAGAAAGTAAAAAAATTAACAAAAAACCTAGTCCCTAATAAGACAACAAAAATTAAACTTTATAAATCAAAAAATAAATCATTGTTCTCAGAAAGTGATGTAGAGAATCAAATTAACGATTTGTTTAGTTTAACAGTAAAATTAGAGTCTGGAGGTTCAATTGTTATTAATACAACGGAAGCTCTTGTGGCAATAGATGTAAACTCTGGAAAATATACTTCTGAAAGAAACATAGAAAGCACTGCATTAAAAACAAATTTAGAAGCAGCAGTAGAAGTAGCCCGTCAATTACGCTTAAGAGATTTAGGAGGTCTTGTTGTTATTGATTTTATCGATATGGAAGACTACCGAAATAATTTTAAAGTTGAAAAAACTTTAAAAACTGCTTTGTATAGAGACAGAGCTAGAGTCCAAGTAGGAAGAATAAGTATGTTCGGGCTGCTTGAACTTTCTAGACAAAGATTAAGATCAAGCTTAATTGAAAGATCTTTTGAAAAATGTCCTTATTGCAAAGGTTCGGGATTAATATTAAATCCAAATTCTATAGCTGAACAAATTGTAAAAATAATTAAAGAAACTTTAAATAAAAATGAAGGCATTGGTATCATTGTTAAATGCAATACTGCATTAGCGGAAATATTAATAAACAATAAAAAATTAGAAATTTCAGATATTGAGGAGCAATTCAATAGTAAGATAAGTTTTTCATTTAATAATTATTCTTCATTACATGAGCCTTTAATTGAAACTATGTCTAGTGATATTGTTGAAAACGATATTCCAAAAAAAAATGCAAAGAAAAAAGTTTCTAAAAAGAAGCAAGTAAGCAAAGTAACTACAAGAAAAAAAAGAAAAGCTACTAAAGAAAATAATATAGAAAAAACAAATCAAAATAAAAACTTAAAAAATAATAAGACCGATAATGAGAACCTATTATCAGATCAAAATATAGAAAAAACAGGATGGTGGTCATAGTAAAAAAAATATTAATTTTACTTTTTTTAAATTTTCTAATTTCAACTAAAATTTATGGATCAATAATTTTAGACTATGAAACAGAAGAGTTTTTAAAAAAAATTAACAATTTAATATTATCAGTCAATGATTATAAAGATAATATAGAATTTAAAATTATATTTGATGAAGATATAAATGCATTTGTAAATCAAAATAATGAAATATTTATTTCTTCAGGATTAATAAAAAATTCAACTTCATATATTGCTTTACTAGGAGTTTTATCTCATGAAATTGGACATATAGAAAAATATCATATTTCTAAAACGAAAAAGTCTTTAAACAACCTTCAATCTTTACAAGCTTTAAGCACAATTTCAATAATAGCAGGTTCTATCATTTCTCAAAATCCTGCAGCTATTCAAGGTTTGGCACTAAATCAATATGGAATACATAAATATTATCTTGGTTTTAGTAAAGATCAAGAAAGGGAAGCGGATCATTACGCAATAGAGACTTTAAATAAATTAAACTTGCCACCTGATTCATTAATTAAACTACTACAAGTTCTAGAAATAGAGCAATTGAAGCATGGTAGTGAAGATGTTTTTAAAAAATTTTCTACACATCCTGTATACAAAGAGCGATATGACATAATAAATAAAAGAAAAAATGTAATAAATAATAATTTTGATGCACAACTAGAGGAAGAATTCAACTTTATTAAAGCAAAATTTATAGGGTACTCAAATAATGATCATTTAGAAATTAATACGCTACTTCCGAAAAAGTTTACAAATTATTCTAAAGCAATTTTGTATGCTCGAAAAGGCGATCTCAGTAAATCTTTGAAATATTTGAACAGTTTTATAAATAATAACAAAGAAAATTATTTCTTATATGAGACAAAAGCAGATATATTGATGTCATATGGGTATAGCAAAGAGGCTATAAAATTTTATAAAAAAACGCTAACAAAATTTCCTAAAAATAATTATGCAAGATTAGCAATTTTTAACAATACTAATTTTGAAAGTTTTTCTAAAGAAAATAAAAAACAAAGCTTTGATGAAAATTTAGAGCTACTTTTTAAATTCCCATATAGTGAAATTTTATATTTAAAATTTTATAAGCTATCTTTAGATCTTGAAAAAAAAAATTGGACAATTTTTTTAAATCTTTATAAAAACAAAAAAAATATGGATAAGGTTGAATACATTAAAAAAATTAATAGTATTATTGAAAAAGTTAATGATAAAGATTTATATAAATTATTGAATATACATTTAGACTTATAAATATGAACGGTGCACTTACATATAATGATTATAGTCATCTTGTTAAAGAAGTTAAAATTGAAGGTTCTAAAAATATAAATCATCAAATTCAACCATCAAGTATTGACTTAACATTGAGTAATGAATGTTATGAAATTGGTAGTAGTTTTCTAAGTCCAAATAATTTGATACGTGATAAGCTATCTAAAATGATAATTGACAAAATAGATTTAGATAAAAAAAAAGTTTTCAAAAAAAATAAAACCTATTTATGTCGTCTTAATGAAAAACTTAATTTAGATAATAATATTATAGGCTTATGCAATCCAAAAAGTAGTACAGGCAGGTTGGATATTTTCTGCAGAACAGTTTTGAACTATTCTGATGAATATGAAAAAATACCCTGTAATTACAAAGGTGAGATTTTTTTAGAAATTACACCAAGATCATTTGATATTCAATTTGGATCATTTGATTCTTTAAATCAAATGAGATTATCTTTTGTGCAAAATAATTTTATTGAAGATGATGAGCTAAAAAAAATTCATGATTCAACAGCAATTGTATTTGATAAAAAAAATAACAAAATCAACCCCAATATTTCTAATGGTTTAAGGGTTTCGGTTGATCTAAATTCTAACAATAGTATTGTTGCCTATAAAGCTAAGAAAAAAACACCGATATTAATTTTTAATAAAACCAAACATCATAAGATTAGTGATTTTTGGTTACCTATTAAAACTAATAACAATTCAATAATAGTTGAAAAAGATAATTTTTATATATTAAAATCAAAAGAAAAAATAAGAATACCAAAAAATATGGCTGGAGAAATGATTCCATATGATACTGGAATTGGAGATTTTAGGGTTCATTATGCTGGTTTTTTTGATCCAGGATTTGGAGATCCAGTTGGTTCTTATGCTGTATTAGAAGTTAAAACTAGCGAAATTCCTTTTTTACTAGAAGATAATCAAACTATCGCCAGAATTAAATATGAAAAGTTGAATAAAGAGTCAAGCGTGGTATATGGGAAAAAAATTAATTCAAATTATCAAAACCAAGTACTTACACTAAGTAAGCACTTTATTTGAGATATAAAATGAAAAAAATTCTTTTATTAAATGGTCCGAACTTGAATCTTTTAGGTAATAGAGAAACTAATTTATACGGTGAAAAATCACTAGAAGAAATTAAAATATTGTGTGAAGACAAATGTAAAGCTTTAAAAATTAAATGTATTTTTTCTCAAAGTAATAATGAGGGAGAATTAATAAATTTAATTCAAGATGTTGAAAATAATTTTGATGGTTTAATTATCAATCCAGCTGCATTTACTCATACATCAATAGCTATATTGGATGCTTTGAGATCTTTATCCAAGCCCAAAATTGAAATTCATTTATCGAATATATATTCTAGGGAAGATTATAGAAAAAAAAGCATAACATCAGAGGCAGTAAATGGCCTTATTTGTGGTTTTGGAGAAAATAGTTATATTCTAGCAATTGAAGCAATCAATAATTTAATCTATAAATAAAAAATGGCTAAAATAGATAAAACTGATTTAGAAAATATAAAAATAATATCCAAAACGGCTAAACTTAAAAATATTATTTCAGTAAAAATAAAAAAAGGTAATTATGAAATAGAAATTTCATCAATTTCAGGTTTGCCTAAAAAAGAAATATATGAACTTAATGAGAAAAAAACAGAAAAAGAAATCAAAAAAGAGACTAATGAAGAAATAAATCTAGAAAATGTAGTAAAGTCCCCAATGGTCGGCGTAGCATATTTATCAGCAGATCCCAATACACCACCTTATGTAAAAGTTGGCCAACATGTAAAGCAAGGTGATACATTATTGTTAATAGAGGCTATGAAAACCTTTAATGAAATTAAGGCTCCAAAGTCAGGGGTTATTAAAAAAATTGAAGTACTCAATAGCCAACCTGTTGAATTTGGTGATAATCTTATTTTTTTTGAATAATGTTCAAAAAAATTTTAATCGCTAATAGAGGCGAAATAGCACTTCGTGTTTTGAGGGCTTGTAGAGAGCTAGAAATAAAAACAGTTGCTGTACATTCTGATGTTGATGAAACTGCAATGCATGTCAGAATGGCTGATGAAAGCATATGTTTAGGTCCAGCAAATGCCCAATCCAGTTATCTTAACATTCCAGCTATAATAACAACTGCTACAATGACTGATGTTGATGCCATACACCCTGGCTATGGGTTTTTGAGTGAAAATAAAAGATTTGCAGAAATTATTGAAGAGCATAATATTAAATTTATAGGTCCAAAATCTAAACACATTGAAATCATGGGGAATAAAATAGTCGCAAAAAAAATTATGAGTGAGAATGGTATTCCTACTGTCCCAGGTCTCGATAATTTAGAAGATAAAAAAGCATTAAATGAATTTATTGATAAGATAGGTTTTCCAATTATTATCAAAGCTGCAAGTGGTGGGGGTGGCAAAGGAATGAGGGTGGTAAATAAGAAGTCAGAATTAAATGAACAAATCAAATCTGCAAAATTAGAATCAAAAAAAGCCTTTAATGACGATACGGTTTATATCGAAAAATATCTAACTTCTCCAAAACACATAGAAATACAAATTTTAGCTGACTCCAAAGGAAATGTTATCACTCTAGGAGAAAGAGATTGTTCAATACAAAGAAAACATCAAAAATTAATTGAAGAAAGCCCAAGTATTTTAAAAGATGCTAATACAAATGAAATTTGTGAACTTTGTAGCAAAGCTATTAAAATTATAGGATATGAGGGTGCTGGAACAATAGAATTTTTATATGAGAATGATAATTTTTATTTCATGGAAATGAATACAAGATTGCAAGTGGAACATCCTATCACTGAAATGGTTACTGGTATCGATCTGGTTAAAGAACAGATACTTGTAGCAAATGGTGAGGCTATAAAATTCAAACAAAAAGATATAAAATTAAATGGTCATTCAATAGAATGCAGAATAAATGCCGAACATCCAGAAAGCTTTATACCTTCGCCTGGAACTATTACTCAATATCATCAGCCTGGCGGTTTGGGAGTGCGTGTAGATTCAGCTGTGTATCAGGGTTACAAAATCCCATCACACTATGATAGCATGATTGGAAAATTAATTACTTTCGCAGAAACACGAGAAGAATGTATATCAAAAATGAAGCGGGCGTTAGAAGAATACGTAATAATGGGAATAAATACAAATATACAACTACATCAAAATATAATTCAATCAGAAGAATTCTTATCAGGTAAATACGATATAAATTTTATGACAAAGTTCAATTGAGTAAATTTATAGATTTAGCAACTTTAATTGAATATTATAAAAAGGGTTTTTTCCCAATGGCTAATTCTAGCAAAGATAATAATATATCATTTTACAAACCACTAAAAAGATTTATTATTCCTATTAATAATTTCCACATTCCTAAAAAGCTATTTAATTTATTTAAAAATAACAACTTCATTTTTAAAATAAATTATGATTTTGAAAAAGTTATTAATTTATGTAAAAATATCCAGAGAAAAAATCAAGACACTTGGATTAATAATATTATAATCAATACATATCTTAAACTTCATTATACAAATAAATGCCATTCTGTTGAATGCTATGATAATAATAGAATCGTTGGTGGATTATATGGAGTTCATCTTGGCAGTAGTTTTTTTGGAGAAAGTATGTTTAGTTTAAAAAATAATACAAGCAAAATGTGCTTATTATATTTAATAGCAATTTTAAAAAAAAATAATTTTAAATTGCTTGATTCTCAGTTTTATAATCCTCATTTAATTCAATTTGGTGCCTATGAAATAAGTAACAATGAGTATAACTTAATTCTAAAAAATAGTTTAAAAAATGAAAAAGAATTTAAGGAACTTTCTAACTTTCAAGAAGTTTTGTCAGTCCTGCAATCTATAAGCCATAAATCATAGATTGGATGTTCTAGAGGGGTTACATCAGGAGAAGATGATATCATCCAGCCTTTATAAACAGATTCATTTTTATCATTTAAAGCGTCTTTAACTTCAATTAAAACATAATCTTCTGGTATATCTTGAGGCGGTGTACTGTAACAAGCAAAAATTTCTAGACTTAATGTATCCCAATTTACTTTAGAGTTTACATTTATATCTTTTTGAGTAACTTTGTTTGTAGTTTTGTCTAAAAGTTTAAAAACAGCATAATTTCCAGCAATTGTTTCTGCTAAAAGAAATTTTGATAAAAAAATAAAAATTAAAAAATAATTAAGGGTCCCAAGATTCATAATCCATATCAGCATTTTTAGAATCATATTTTTTACTTAAAGGATGTAAGGACGGAAAATGAGCTTGTTTAGTTCCAGTCATATTAGGTCTATGATTTTTTTGCCATTTAAATTTGTGAGAATATTTTATTGGTGGAACATCAATTGATTTATGTAACCAAGCATGCCAGTGAGGAGGAATTTTAGTAGCCTCGACCTCTCCATTAAAAATTACCCATCTCTTATAGTTTGAATTATTATTTTTTCTATTAGTGTAATATTTATTACCAAAATCGTCTGTTCCAACGAAATTTCCATAAAAAAAAGTATACAATTTAGTTCCAATATTCATTTAAATTCTTTTATACTTTTAAATCTTTAACTTTCCAATTTAATTTTTTACCTCCAAAAAAATTTTTAACTTTAATGGTATTTTGCACAATAAATTCGGGTATAATCCATTCTTCCTTTGATAAAGTTATGGATGTATCGTTGACAGGTAAATTGTAAAATTTTGGACCATTAATAGATGAAAAAATTTCCAAA
>MDTE01113841.1_pt1 | contig 13646 bp, 10 predicted proteins | sample 811231 | NCBI WGS metagenome assembly MDTE01 (sample SAMN05326651, study PRJNA326480) | marine metagenome | isolation source: seawater | place: Indian Ocean: Red Sea | collected 2010
CCAATTATTAATTATATAAATGGACCTACTGGTCTTGCATATAATCCAGGATCAGCCTTGAACTCGAAATGGGAAAATAATTTTTTTGTTTCTGAATTCAGAGGATCCCCATCAAATTCTCCAATACATGCATTTGAATTAGAAAAGGATGGTTCATCATTTAAACTTAAAAACTCAACTGAAATAGTTAAAGGATTATTGCCAACAGGAATAGATTTTGGACCAGATGGAAGTATGTATTTTGGTGATTGGGATGTAGGATGGAATACAAATAAAAAAGGAAGAATATGGAAAATTGACACAATTGAAAAAGATAATAAAAAAAGAATATTAACGAAAAACGCTTTGCAACAAGATTATAAATTATTAGATCTTGATTCGTTATATAATCTTTTATCAAATCATGATATGAGAGTAAGGAAAAAAAGTCAATTTGAATTGGTAAAAAGAGGTAATTCTGGTTTAGAAGTTTTTTTAAAACGATTAAATGATGAATCGAATCAATTAGCTAGAATCCATTCTATTTGGGGATTGGGTCAATTAGGAAGACAAAAAATTGGAATTATTGAAAAAATTAAACCATATTTAAATGACCAAGATGAAGAAATTATAACACAAGCAATCAAGATAATTGGAGATGTGAAATATCAAATTAAATCAGATGATTTAATTCCATTTCTAAAACATAAATCTTTAAGAGTTCAACTTCATGCTATTGAAGCTATTGGAAGAATTAAATTAAAAAATACAGTTAATGATATAATTGAAAATATAAGAATTAATAATAATAAAGATCTTCTTTTAAGACATGCAGCAATTATTGCTTTAAGCAGAGTTGCAACTCCAGAAGAATTGGCTAAATATTATAATGATGATTCAGATGCTGTTAAAATAGCGTGTGTAGTTGCCTTAAGAAGATTAAATAGCCCATTAATTGACATATATCTTAAAGATAATAATGAATTTATAGTAACTGAAGCTTCAAGAGCTATAAATGATGATTATTCAATTGAGGAATCATTACCAACTTTAGCTAATTTGATTAATAACACAGAATTTGAGAATGAAGGACTTATTAGAAGATCTTTAAATGCAAATTCAAGAGTTGGAAAATTAAATAATATTCAAAATCTTATTGATTTTAGCATAAATAGTACAAATGATCAATTGATGAGAGTAGAATCAATTAATATTTTATCAAACTGGGAATCACCATCTGAACATGACCGTGTAGATGGTAGATATAGAGGTGCAATAAATAGAAATAATAATTCAGTTCGTAAGTTGTTTGGTCAAAACGCTTTTGAACTTTTATATGATAAATCTGAATCAGTAAGAGTTGCATCAATCAAAGCATTATCGTCTTTAAAGATCACTTCTCTAGATACAATACTAATATCATTTCTAAAAAAAGATACTTCAAAATATATTAGACAACAATCACTAATAACATTGCTCGAAAATAATTCATATAATTCAGAAATTATTTTTGACATTGCATCAAATGATACTTCTAAAATAGTTAGAACAGAACTGTTAAAGCATATTGCAAAAACTTCACTTCATGATGAAACCAAAACTTCTTTCTTAATAAATATATATAAAAAAGGCTCTTATGAAGAAAAACAAGAATCTATTAACCAGCTAAAGTTAATAAATAACAATCAAACAAAATTTTTCTTCTCTGGGCTAAAAGATAGTCTAATAAATCAAACAATTTTACCGGAAATAAGGTTGGAAGTATTTGAATCATTTGAATATTTTCCAAATTTAAAAATTAAGCTTGAAAAGACTTTTTCTGATACTCTCACTCCATATTATTATACTCTTTTTGGGGGTAATGAAAAAAAAGGAATTGATATTTTTTATAACAATATTTCAGCTCAGTGTACTAGATGTCATGCTGTTGGTGGAAATAATCAAAACTTAGTTGGACCAAATTTAAAAAATTTGTCAAATAGATTAACAAGGACTCAGATTTTAGAATCTTTAATTTTGCCAAGTAAAGAAATTTCTCCTGGATATGGAACCGCAACTTTCGATTTAGACGATATGACAGAAATTTATGGTAAAATAATCGAAGTGAATAATTATAATACTTTTGTTGATATTGGAAATGGTGAAATAATATCAATTTTAAATTCAAAAATCATGAACCAAATCAACCACATTTCAAGTATGCCATCTGTTTTAAATGTATTATCACTAAGAGAAATTAGAGATTTGATTACTGCTTTATCAAATTTTGAATAAAAGTAAAATTACTACATTTTACTTCTAATTATTTCAGGGACTGAAAAAGATTTTTGTTCATTAAAATCAAAACAAACCAAAACTGTTAATGAGGACACTAACGGTAAAACTTCTTCACCATTAAAAATTGAAGCTAACATCTTAAAACTTGTATTTCCGATTGATACAATTCTCTGGCCAATGAATAATTTACTTGGGTGATACCCTTGCTTGTGATAATCAAGACTAATAGATGCCATTATAATTGATTTTTTAAGTTCTTTAATATCCCTCAAAAAATCAAATCTACCGGTTTCAAGATAAGTAAGATACATTGCATGATTAATATGGTCAAATGCATCTAAATCTCTCCATCGAGTATTAATTTCAGTAAAAAAGGAAAATTTGTCTCTATTAATATCATAGTCTTTTAAAAACATAAAATTATATTACTTTCTATTTATTTAAATTATTCGTTCTTTGTGAGTATAAATATTAAAACCTTTTTTTCTCACAAAGGAAGTAATTGTTATACCTAGTTCAGAAGCTAGATCTATAGCTAAAGAACTAGGAGCAGAAACACTAGAAATCACTGGGATTGAAGCAACAGCACATTTCTGGACAATCTCAAAACTCAATCTACCGCTAACAACTAATATGGAGGTTTTATTAGGAAGTATTTTTTTTGACTTATCAATTAAATCGTTTTCAACTAAACTTCCAATTACCTTGTCCACAGCATTATGTCTTCCAATGTCTTCATGAACAGATAATAAATCACCATTGTTATTTATTGCAGCAGCACCATGACAACCACCAGTATGTGAAAAAATAGTTTGATTTTGCCTTAATATATTTACTGATTTTTGAATAAATTCCTTTTTAATTGTTGGATAAATCTCTTGAGAATTACAAATACTAAGTATATCATCTATACTTTCTCTACCACAGACACCACATGAAGATGATGTGATTGTCCCTCTTTTTGTGTGCGAATTTAGGTCCGGCAATGAAACTTCATTTTTATCTATAATAACATTGACAATATTTGAATCTGGATAAAAATGGATATTAAGAATATCTGAAAAATTTTTAATAATTCCTTCTGAAAATAGGAAACCAATTGCTAATAACTTATCATGACCTGGGGTTCTCATCGTAATCGAAATAATTTTATCATTTATTTTAATTTGCAATGGTTCTTCATGCACAACTTTATCTAAAGTATTTTTATCCAATTTAAAGTTAGATTTAGATAATTTTGAATAATGATAAAGATTACGATCAAGAATGCCGATTAAATTCGATTTTTCTTGATTTTCTTGAGTCATATATTATGTAAAGGTAAAAATTAATTTTTTGAAACTTCTATAGCACAAACTTTGTACTCTGCAGTTCCTGTAACTGGATCACCCTCATCGTTTGTAAGAACGTTAGCTCTAGCTTCAATAAAATGGAATGGCATCCATGCATATCCAGGATTTACTTCACGAGTAATTTGTGCTCCGCAAGTCAAAGCACCTCTTCTTGATTTAACTTCAACAAAGTCACCATCAGTTATCTCTCTAAACCTTGCATCTCTTGGATGAATTTGTAAAAAAGCTTCTGGCTGTTTAATTGAAGTTCCTCCAGAAAATCTAGTTTGAGTAGCAGCATTATAATGGTATAAAGTTCTTCCTGTTGATAAAATCATTGGAAAATCTTCATCACCAGACTCTAAGGATGGACGATAATCAACTGGCATCAATTTACCTTTTCCTCGCATAATTCCATCTTTGTGTAAAAAAGGTGTTCCAGAATCTTCATGATCGTAACATGGCCAGTGTAGACCACCTTCATTTTCTATTCTTTCATGACTCAATCCAGCAAATTTTGGGGCATCTTTAACATACTCATTATAAATTTCATTTGTTGACTTATACGTCCAATTAGCACCAGATGCATTAGCAAAATCAATTAAAATCTCCCAATCTGCTCTTGCGTTTCCCGGAGGTTCAACTGCTTTTCGAACTCTTTGAACTCGCCTTTCAGAATTTGTAAAAACACCATCTTTTTCAGCAAAACAAGCACCAGGTAAAATAACATCAGCAAACCTACTTGTTCCATTTAAAAATATATCCTGCATAACAACAAACTCAAGGCTTTGCATATGTTCATCAAGTTCACAAGCATTAGGCTCAGATAATACAATATCTTCACCCATTATAAATAATCCGTGTATTCCACTACCAATTTTTTTCATCATTTCATTTAAGTTTAAGCCTGGATCAGATGGAAAATTCACACCCCATGATTCTACATATTTTGCGTGAACTTTTGGATCATCAACTCTTTGATATCCTGGCAGAAAGATTGGAGTAGCTCCAGCATCATTAGCACCCTGGACATTATTTTGACCCCTGAGTGGATTCATTCCTGTTGAAGGAAAACCTAAATGGCCAGTCATTAAAACCAAATTAGACAGAGCAAAAACATTATCAGTTCCATGAGAGTGTTCTGTTATACCAAGTGTGTAATAAATTCCAGCTTTTTTTGTTGATGCATACTCAATAGCTGTATCTCTAATATACTTTGCTGGAACTCCAGTAATCTTTTCAGCTTTTTCAGGAGTATATTCTGAAACTTTTTTACTAAATTCTTCGTAACCTTCAGTACTATTTTCTATAAATTCTTTATTAGCTAGATCATTCTCTAAAATAACATTAGCCATGGCATTTAGAAGCCATACATCAGTGCCGGGTCTTAATTGTAAATGTCTATCTGCAACTTGAGTTAACCATATTGCTCTTGGGTCAGCAACTACGAGTTTTGCTCCTCTTTGAACAGCTTTTTTCATTTCCATAGCTATAATTGGGTGAGCTTCTGTTGTATTACTTCCAATAACAAATAGGAAGTCTACATCTCTAATTTCTCCAATAGAATTTGTCATCGCTCCCGCACCCATTGTAGTAACCAGACCGGCTACAGTTGGAGCGTGTCAGGTGGCTGCACATTGATGAATATTATTTGTTTGAAAAACAGTTCTAGACATTTTTTGCATCAAATAATTTTCTTCACCAGTGCATCTTGAAGAGGAAATGAAACCTAAACCATCATTTCCATATTTTTCTCTAACTTTCTTTAAACCTTGAGCAGCATATTCAATAGCAACTTCCCATGATGTTTCCTGAAGTATACCATTTTTGTCTCGAATTAAAGGTGAGGTTATTCGGTCTTTATGATCAATAAAATCATATGCAAACCTTCCTTTAACACATAGGTTTCCATCATTTGTGGTAGTACCTGGATCAGGAGAAGTAATTTTGACTACTTTTCCTTTTCCATTATTAGCATTAGGGTCGACATTAAGATCCATTTGACATCCTACACCACAATAATTACAAGTTGTTCTTACTTTTTCTAATTCTCTTTCGGGAGGTGCTTTTGCAAGCAATGGTATTTTTTCATCCATTGCACCTGTAGGGCAGACATCAATACAACCTCCACATAATTCACATGTTGATTCTAACAGAGAAACATTATCGGCAGTTGCAATAGTTGTACTTGAACCTCTTCCAGCTAAAGTTATTGCGCTAACCGCTTCTACCTCATCACAATATCTTACGCATCTAGCACATGAAATACATTTGTCTGCATGAAAATGAATAAAAGGATTTGGGTCATCAGATCTTTCAAATCTTTTATTTTCTAGATGAGGCCAACCATTTGAAACATTATATTTGTCAGCAAAATCCAATAATTGATTTGGTGCTCCAGTTTCTTTTTCTCTGGGGTTCTCAGGATGATCTGATAAATATAGAGAAATAAGCGTTTTTCGATGACGATCAATTCTTTCATTTTCTGTAGTAATGTTCATTCCTGGTGTAATTTTAGTTGCACACGAAGGAGCCATTCTAGGCCAACCATCAACTTCAACAAGACACATTCTACAACAACCATTAGGATCCAAACGATCATCATGGCATAATGTTGGGATATCTTTACCTAGAGATTTTGCATGGTCAAGAATTGTTCTGTTATCTTTAATTTCAACATCAATTCCATCTATTTTTGCAGTATTTTTATCTGACATTATTCAAAGTCCTCTGGAAACCATTTTCTAGCACTCGTTAAAGGTACAGAAGCAACATGTCCTAAGCCACAAATTGAACCTTGCTCCATTTCCCAAGCAACATCATCTACTAAATTTAAGTCATTTGATGAATTAGAATCAATATATCTATCAATTGATTCTCTTTGAAATCTACTTCCAATTCTACAAGGGGCACATTGACCACAACTTTCATTTTCAAAAAAAAGTAAAGTTTCTCTAACAGCTTTTTTCATACTATTTAAATCATTTAAGACAACTACTCCAGCAGAGCCTAAACTTGATCCTACCTCAGATAAAGATTTCCAATCTAATGGTCTATTTTTTTCTTTGGCAGGTAAAAATCCAGAACTTGCTCCACCAGGAGAGAATGCCTTTAAATTTCCTATATATCCACCAGCATAATTAACAAGTTCGTCAAGTGTTACTCCTAGAGGTAGCTCATATATTCCCGGATTTTTGACATTTCCACTAATACAATAAACTTTACTGCCTGGACCTGTTATTCCTAATTTATTAAACCATTCTCCACCATTATTAATTATGGATGGTATGCATGCTATAGTTTCAACATTATGAATTAATGTAGGTTTACCCCATAATCCAACCTCAGTAGGAAATGGAGGTTTTAATCGTGGCATACCTCTTCTTCCCTCAAGGGCTTCCAATAATGCAGTTTCTTCTCCACAAATATAAGCTCCATGACCTTCATGAACATGAAAATTAATATTTGGGAATGAACCTCTATCTTTATATTCTTTTATAGCTTTATTTAAAATTTTTATTGGTAATTGAAATTCTCCTCTCAAATAACAATACACATCTGAAGCACCAATTAAATTTGCAGCAATGGCAAGACCTTCTAAAACCTTATCAGGCCTTCTTAAAATAATTTCTCTATCTTTGAATGTACCCGGTTCACTTTCATCAGCATTTAAAACTACATATCTAGTTTTTTCTTTTTGGTCTAATAATGAACGCCATTTTCTGCCTGCCGGGAAAGCGGCTCCCCCTCTACCTTGTAACCCAGATGCATCAAGTTCAGACAATATTCCATCAGCTCCAATATTAATAGATTTTTTAAATGCATTATTTTTATATGCTGGATCATTGCCAAGGTTAATTGCAAGAGGTTTATCTTTGTAAACTCCAATATGTCCAAACCAATTACCATCCTCATTGAGATAATCTGAACTAAGATTCTTCCAATTTCCCTTTGCTGATTTAATATTTTCCTTAGAAACATTTGGTAAAACAAATCTATCTTTCAAGACAGCAACTGGTTTATCACAAGCAGCTAAACAAGAACATGATTCTGCAGGTAATTTTTCTTTTTTAGCTAAATCTAGCAATTCTTCTGAACCATTCATTATACAACTTAGTCCAGTACATACCCTAACTTTTAAATGTGGTTTTGAGAGCAAATCAAAAAAAGATCCTACTCCATAAATATCAGCTGCAGGAACACCAGTCTCCAAGGAGACATTTTTTGCTACTTCAGGTGTTAACCCACCTTTTTCTTGAATTTTTTCAGGAACGGTAGATTCTTGTAATTTTGTTGATTTCTTCATTGTTACATTTTACTAAATTTATGGCAAATTTTCCTCAATATATTCCAACATTTTTTTTTGCTTTGATAGCCAACCCAATTTTACTTCTACATTTATATATCTAATATTCATTTTTTTCATTAAAAAAGATAAGGAACCATCGTCTTTAATGTTGTCATTTAATAATACAACATTAAAGGGTGATTTTTCAAGTAATTTATAATCATCTATATTTGTACAAATATAAAAATCTTGAATTTTTTGATTACTTTTTAATGAATATTTTAATGAGTTTTGAATTTCCGATTTTATTGTATACCCTCTTGAATTATTGTGCAATGCAATAACTAATGCATTTGAATCAGGTAAAAATTCATTCAAAAAATTTATTCTTCCCGAATCTATTTGATCCAAAATATTATTTTTTGTTTTTGCAGTCAAATTAATATTGTATTTGTTTAAAGAATTTCTTGCACCATCTCTTGAAAATATTCTATTTGGATCAATTCTATTTCCATTAATTCTAAATACTCTTTCATTGCTTTGTATGTATAGGGCTTTCCCTTTATTTTTCTTTATATGAAAATCCAAAGCCATTTCAGCAGTTTTTTCATCACCATGTAACCAAATATATAATCTATTAGATTTTCCTGAATCAACTACTTTAAATGAAATTGGGCCCAAATTAAAAATTGAACCCAAGTCTTGATCAAAATATGTAAAAAAAGTGGTAAAAAATATGAAAAGAATACTTTTCATATCATTTTAAAGCTACCCTGTAATTTTTGACTTTAATTCGTCAAAGTCAGGTAAGTTACCAGGACTGTCAGCGTCCCATCTATAAGAAATAATTCCATCTGATTCTATTATAAATATGCTTCTATTAGCAGATTGATAATCCTCAAGACCACCCAAGCCTGTGAACTGAGAATCAAAATACTCAATCAATTCATAATTAAAATCACTTAATAATGTAATGTTTGTATTTGTTTGCTTTTTCCAGTTTTTTAATACAAATGGGGAATCAACTGTAATTCCTAAAATTTCTACATTTAAATCCTCTAAATCTCTGAATTCATCAAGAGTACATAGCTCATCATCACAAACTCCAGTATATGCACCCGGAAAAAATGCTATTAAAATTCTTTTACCAGACCATTCGCTAAGTTTTCTTAATTGTTTTTCGCTATCATATATAGATAAATCTTTAATTGCATCTCCTACATTTAATGACATAACTGCTCCTTATTTAAATTATTAAGAATAAATTTATATAATAATTTACATTATATTATTATTTCACTGAAAATATAATTTAAAAATTTGTTGTCAGGGTAAAAGTCAAAGCATCATCAATACCTGGAACATAAACACAAACCCCTGTATCACACTTTAAACCACCTTGAATTGAACCGTAAAAGAAATTTATGAGTGTTGATGTATTTAAATAATATGAACCTTGTACACCATACCAACTATTTAAAAGATTAAAATCATTTCTTCGTAAAAAAGATTCTAACCAGTTATCCTCTTCTGAAAAATCATTAAAATAATCTCCGGTTTTGGTTTTTGAAGTATAATCAAATATAAATCCAAAAGAAAATTTTGAAGCTTTACTAATGTTTAACGCAAAATATCTATAATAATAATCAACTGCGTCAACATTAAAAGCTCCAATGCTATCAGTATTTGAATTAATTAACGAGATATAACTTTCTTTAGAACCATAATCAATTGACTCCCATTGATGTTCAATATTAAATGAGATGCTATATTCATCATTCATTGAGTACAGTAATTCAAATGGAAGAGTTACTAAATTTCTTCTCTCAAAAATTTCAGTCAATTTTTCAAAACCATCAGGAGAATTATGAAAAAAACGATAACCTGAATATCCAATAATCTCACTCGATTGGACAAAAGCAGATTTTAAATAAAAATTATTATAAGAATTATATATAAGCTCAAAATAACCCTCGCTATACGGAAAATAACCATACTCTTCAGATGGATTGAAAATTAATTTTAAATTTTCATTTCTCCAATTTGAAGAATAATCCTCACCAATGTATTTAAAATATTTTTTATGCCTACTACTCTTAGAATAATTAAATTGAAATTGAAGGAATTCATTCATGTTTAGGTTGAAATTTAATTGAAATCCTAGCTCATCATTCATATCAAAAAGATGAGGATTCCTTGATAACAATGTTGAATTATGTATCTTAAATACGGAAGGTGGATTATAAGAAATACTATTTCTTTTTAGTCTAAATGGAAAGTGATTTTTAATATCAGGTGAACTAGAATCATATAGATAATCCTTTAACTCAAAACTTAAACTCCAACGACCTGGAAAATATGAAGCTGAAAGATAATAAGATCTATCGTTTTCATTATCATTATAGTACATCCATCCTGCTCTATCAGATAATATGGAATCTAGATCTATAGTTTGATTTCTAAAATTAGCTTCGAAATAAAAGTCAAAATTTTCAATCATATATTCAGAATAAATTCCAGGGGATAAAGAATTGGTTTCAACTTTTCTATAATCTGTTGAATTTTTATATGAATACCATGGGGAATTCGATTTATTTGCGATTAAATATGTTCCAAAATTAAAATTAGGTAGAATTGCATTATAATCTAAAGAAATCATTCCAATTGTTTCATCTTCATAAAAATCGACAATTCTTGGGTCTACATCTATTCCAGAGCTTAAATGTCTTGGTGCATAAATTTTACCAAAAAGGAGATTTAATTCAAATTTATTAAAATGATTAGATTTAATAAGACCACCTCTAACAATAGAATTGAAATTAATTGATTCATTTTTTAAAGTATTTAAACCAAGTCCTCTTCCAATACGTTTGTTAATATCTCCAATAAGAATTGAAAATTTTTTAAATTCACCCTCAACTAAAAATTCATTTAAACCTACAAAACTTTGTCCAATTCTTGGAGGAGAACTATATTCAAGAGTAGATGTAAAAGACCAATTTTCTTTCCAATATGATATATCAAGAAGATTTTCTATATAATTATAATCATAAAATTTTGATTCAATTTGGCCAGGAATTTTTATAGGTGTGAAACCACTACCATAATATGAAGAAAGACTATAGGATATATTATTTTGACCGATTAAAAAATTAATAAACAAAATAAAAAAAATTAATTTTCTAAACATAATTATTATTTTGAAAGTTCTTTTAAAATTTTAGTTTCTAAAATAATTTCATCACCAGGAATATATCCGTTATGCTTATAAATAACATTATTATTAGAGTTAACTATTAATGTATAAGGCATGGCTTTACCATTTAGTTTTTTAAAAGAACGAAGATCAGGTTCAATTGAAATTAACATATTTAGTGAATTTCTTTTGATGTAACTCCTTATTTCTTGAATTGACCTATCAGTATCAACATTTATGGCTAAAACTTTAAAACCTTGATTTTCATACTTTTTATTAAGCTCATTCAAATAAGGAAGTTCTTTTAAACAAGGGCTACACCACAGAGCCCAAAAATTAATTAAGACTGGACCATCTTTTACTAATGTATTAAGAGTAACTGATTTTCCAGTTTCAAGCTTGAATTTTAAATCAGGAAGTTGTTGTGCAAAAATAGTAATGTTTAAGAATAAAAATGGGAAAATAATTTTTTTAATAATATTTATCTTTCTGTAATCAATTCATTATTTGAATTAATTCCCTTTTGCAAAAATTCAATAAATTTTAAAGGATCTCGTGTTAATCCAGGAAATCGTGCAATCTCATTACTGTTTGAATCAATAATAACATAAAAAGGTAAGGCAGCTGTCCCAAAACGTTCAATCTCCATTTTTTGATATTCTTTGTGATTTGGTCCTCCATCAGTGTATAACTCAACAGCAACATACTCTTTTAGTAAAACCTCAATCTCTGGCAAAATCAATATGTTTGTTTCCATCCACCTACAATTAGTACATGTATATCCAGTAAAATTAACAAACATTGATTTACCAGTCATTTCGGATACTGCTATAGCTTCGTCAAAATCGTAAATCCAATTAATATTATTTTGATTATTAATATTATCAGTAGATGCAATTTTTTCTTTTGAAGGGGGTAAATAAGATTCAATCAAACCATGAATAGGTTGACCAAATAAACCCCTTGCCATGTATAAAGAAAAGGAAAAAAGAATGATGCTAATAACTAATCTTGGTACTGAAATAAATTTTAATTCAGAATCATGCGGAAGTTTTATTTTACCAATTAAATAAACTCCGCATAGAAAAAATATTACAACCCATGAAGATAAAACAAATGATCGAGTAAATATATCCCATCCCCAAATTAAATCAGAATTGCTTAAAAATTTAAAAGCCGCAGCTACTTCCAAAAAACCCATAGAAACTTTAACAGAATTAAGCCATCCACCACTTTTTGGAAGTTTGTTTAAATATTGCGGAAATAAGGCTAAAAAGAAAAAAGGTAAAGCAAAAGCTGCTGAAAAAAATAACATTCCAATAAATGGCCATAACCAGTCTCCCTGAATAGCTCTTACTAACAGTAAACCGATAAACTGAACAGTACATGTAAAGGAAGTTAAAGTAAATGTAAATGCCATAAACAAAGTGCCAATCACCCCTCCTCTTCCCTCTTGGCTAACAGAAAATTGTCTTAATCTTGAAGGTAGTTGAATTTCATACATACCAAAAAGAGATAATGAAAAATATATAAAAATTCCTGCAATAAATAAATTTACCCATGGATTAGATGCTAACTGGTTAGCACCTGAACCACCAAGAGTGATGGCTAATAGAAGACCTAGAAAGGTGTAGGTAATAATAATTCCTAGTGAGTAAATACTAGCCTGTTGAAATGGTTTTGATTTTTTATCCTCACCTATTTTTGTGAAATATGAAACGGTTATTGGAATCATAGGAAAAACACATGGTGTTAAAAGAGCTAAGAATCCCATTGAAATTGACAATAAAATAAAAGACCAAAAACCTGACGAAATAACAGTATCTAAATCTATATTCTGATCATCAGCAAGAAAATTGATTTTCTCTTGTTCTGATTTTACGATATTTGTCTTTTCAGGCCTTATGTTTCCTTCTCTAATGTCAATTAAAAGCGTATCGGAAAAATTTGTTGGAGGATAGCAAAGAGTTGGATCGCATGCCTGAAATAAAAGATTTGTAATAATGAGGTTTTCACTATCATCAATATCATCTAATAGCTTAAATGTAGTTTCAAATTTGAACTTACCCTCATGATAAAAGGTTTCTGTTAAAAAGCCTTCATCGTATTTATTAATTGGTTCTGGTTCAATAGTTTGACCAACAAAATCAACAACATCTCCATTTATTGTTACTTTTGAGGGAATAGGTCCTTTTGATTGTTTATTTATAGCATATATATGAAAATCTGGCTCAACGCTTACATTTGTAATAATTTTTACTACCTCTCCTGAGTAATAAAAATCCTCATCAACTTTGAAATCAATATCAACTGGTGGAGAAATTTGAGAAAACAGTAAAATGGGAGCTAAAATATATGAAAAAAATAAAGTTTTCAATTTTTAATTTACATGAACAAAAAAAATTCAATGACCCCCTACTTAAGATTTTAATGCAAAATTAATATTGTAAATTTACGCTATTTTACTATTATGAATCAAAATAAAGTCAAATTAAACATAGATGATCAATAAAATTAGCTGGATAAATAAAAATATTTAATTATCCCTGCAATTATGATTGGTATTTGTAATGAA
>MDTE01176655.1_pt1 | contig 13645 bp, 12 predicted proteins | sample 811231 | NCBI WGS metagenome assembly MDTE01 (sample SAMN05326651, study PRJNA326480) | marine metagenome | isolation source: seawater | place: Indian Ocean: Red Sea | collected 2010
ATTGATAATGCAATAAAATTCTGTAAAATTTCTCCAGATCAGTTAGATAGAATTGTAATTGGAGGAAGAGAGATGGCATTTAAATATTATTTATTAAATAAAACCAGTACATTCTCAGTTGGAGATTTAATTGAATTAATGGAGAAATATTGGAGACCAAAATTACAAGGTAAAGATTTTCCAGACATGTTAGAATTATTTAAAGACAAAATTGACTTGAGTAATTTTCCATTTAATTCAAAAGAGCTAATGAAATTTTTTCCAATGGAAATTGATCATCATGATTATTCAGAGACATATCAAGAAAAAACACATCAATTCTTTAGAAAAGCTATTTCAGAACACATCAATGTTTCAGAAGATATTATAGATTTTATTGATCATCATTCATGTCATGCAACCTATGGATTTTATTCAAGTCCCATAAGAGATGATGGAACATTAGTTTTTACTGTAGATTCTTACGGAGATGGTTTAAGTGGAACTGTTTCACGTTATAATAAAAAAGAACAAAGACTTGAAAGATTGAAAGGTTACTCAATTCAAGACTTTCGATTGGGTAGAATTTATCGATTGACCACTTTATTATTACGAATGTTTCCAGGAGAACATGAATACAAAGTAATGGGACTAGCAGCATATTACAATGGTCCACAAAAAGATCAGGTACAAGAGATTTTTGAAGAAATGCAAACTATAGAAGGTACAGATTTTAAATTCAGTTTAGATATCAAAAATATTTATGATCATTTAGAACACAAACTAAAAAATTTTAGATTTGACCATATTGCTGCAGGCTTACAATCATTTACAGAAGAATTACTGATTAAATGGATAGAAAATTCATTAAAAGAATTTGGAGGAGATACGGTTGTACTTTCAGGTGGTGTTTCAATGAATATTAAAGCGAATCAGAGAATTTGGCAGATACCACAAATTACAAAGTTTTTTGTTTCAGGAGGAGGAGCAGATTTGAGTTTAGCTATAGGAGCATGTTATCACCAAATGGAACAGAAACAAGTAAGTCCAATACCATTAGAAAATATGTATCTAGGATCATCCATTATGTATGATGAAGTAAGCATTAAATCAATTTCAGAGAAATATTCAGTATGCAAATTTGAAAATACTAGACAAATTTTAGATAAATTATTAGATGGTAAAATTATTGCTACATGTTTAGGAAGAGCTGAATTTGGACCAAGAGCATTGGGAAACAGAAGTATCTTGGCAGACCCAAGAAAACAAGAAAATGTTGAGATCATAAATAAGAAAATAAAGAATAGAGATTTCTGGATGCCTTTTGCACCAATTATTTTACATGAGTATCAAGATCAAATTATAGAGAATCCAAAGAAAATTGAATGCCCATACATGACTATTGGATTTAATACAATTAATGGTAGTGAAAAGATTCCTGCTGCAATTCATAAAGCAGATCAAACTGTTAGACCACTAATTTTGAAAGATGAGCACAATCATAAGATTTGGGAATTAACAAATTTGTTTTATGAAAAAACAGGAGTTCCTGCATTATTAAATACATCATTTAATTTACATGGAAAACCCATAGTTAATTCCTTTAATGATGCAATATCAGTATTTGAACAGTCAGATCTTGATGTACTATGGTTAGATAATCATATTATAGAAAAAATTTGATTAGAAGTTTTTTTGTAACCATTCTTCAAGTGAATTAATTTTTGTTTTTAATATTGATTTTGCGAGTGTATTTGAAAGTGTTGTATTGAGTGGTCTTTGTGCAATGAGGTCACTATCACAGACACTACCAGAAATTATTAGATTAGAATCATATTTCAAAGTTTGAGCAATTTTTTGTGCAAATTGATATTTTGAAAAAATTTCATTTCCAGCCATATGTATAATTCCATAAAAATCAGTTTGCATGATTTCTACAATCATTTCAGATAGATTCGATATTTCAAGAGGATTAAAAATTACATCAGAAAACGCAGTAAATTGTTTTTTTTGTTTCAGATTATTAAGAACCCAATTAAATAGAAAATTACCATATTCGTCATAACCATAGAAATTAGTTCTAATTATAGTGGTCTGTTTGTTTTGTTCTTGAATTAGTTTTTCACCAAGTTTTTTAGATTGAGCATACTTGTTGACTGGATTAGGTTCATCTTTTTCATCATAATTCCCTTCAATTCCGGAGAATATTCCATCAGTGGAAATATGGAGAAATTTTATATTTTTTCTATTTGCAATGGTTGCAAGATTGGATGCCCCATTAGAGTTTACATCAAAAGCAGTTTCAGGATTTAATTCAATTTCATCAATATTAGTAGATGCTGCACAATTAATTATTGTATGAGGATTTATTCTTTCAATAGATTCTTCAATCATTCGGATATTTCTAATATCTAAATTGCTTTGTCCATTTGACACATGTGTCACGATAGGAGTTAATCCAATATTAGAAATAATTTTTGAAATATTTTTTCCAAGGAACCCTCCACCAACAATAAGAATTTTTTTAGTCATTAATTCAAAAAATACTAAGTGAACAAATTATCAAAATTTGATGTTTTACACATAACTAATTCAAATGCTTCAGCTGCTTTGAAACCATATAGACTTCCCCATCGTGTGGCAACAGATTCAATTGTTTTTTTAGAACGTGGATGTGGGAAGTTACGTATTTCTTTTTTATATTTTGATAGTGCTTGAATTTTACTTTTTAGTTCAATAGAAATATCAACAAACACATTTGGTTTAAAACTGTAAGGTTGTCTCCAGTCTGATGATGAAATTGCTTCAAATGAAAAAATTGATTTCACTGGACAAGATTCTAGAGGTCTAGATGCAGTAATCGTTGATTCATAAGCAATTCTATGATCAATGTTTAGATCATTATAATGATGCGTGAAAATTGTTTTTGGTTTATGAGAATTTATCTCTTTTTCAACATCTTTTACAATTTGAAGAAGAGGTAAAGTATCTAGTTCATTATCAGAATAATTTAGAAATTTTACTTTTTTAACTCCTACAGTTTTTAATGCATCTAGAGAATTTTTATTTCTATTTTCAATTTCAGAATTCATTTTCTTTTTTTCTTTTTCAGATATGTGATAATTTGTTGTATTTACATGACCTGATTTTTTTCTAGCAGTTATGCCTTCAGCTAAAAATAAAACAGAAATATCATTTTTTTTGGATAATTTTTTTAATGTTCCACCCATACCGATGATTTCATCATCAGGATGTGCAGCTACAACCAAGATTTTCATTTTAAACCCACCCCTCTATCAAATTTGATACTCGTGATGATCCTTTAGAATCAATAATTTTTGGTCCAATTTTATTCATTTTAATTCTTAATTTTTTATTTTCAAGTAATCCGCTTAAAGTCTTTTTTATTCTTTTATTAGAGATATTTTGTTGAAATCCGAGATTTATTCCAAACCCACAACTTGAAATTTCTTTGGCTGTTTCATTTTCAAATTTTTCAGTGCAAATTATTATCGAAGGTATTCCAATATAACATAATTCAAGCATAGTCATTCCACCTCCAGTAATTGCAATATCGTGTTTTACAAGTTCATTATTCATAGATTTAACATTTTTTTTAATTAAAATAGTGGTTTTAGATTTTGAGATTATTTTTTTTAATTTTTGTTCACATGTGGATGAAAAATTTCCAATTATTGTAATCTTTAGTTGTAAATCCATTTCAAGTAAGGATGAAAGAATTTTTGGGATATAACAATTAGAATCAGTACCTCCTTGAAGAATAACAAGTGAACGTGGTGTGTTTTTGATCACTATTGGTTTAGTATTTCTAAAATTTTTATTCAAAATAGCATATTTGAATCCAGAATAACTATTATGCCCTTTTATTCCTGATTTTTGATACAAAATATTAATTCCTTTAGAAAAATACTCTTTTCCATTTCCAAAATAATCAATTCCAATTAGTAATTTAGAATTTTTTTTATAATGTATTAGATTTTTCTTTAGTTCTTGATGCTTATCAATGATTATTAGATCATTTTTTGATGGATTAACACGTTTCTTGAAAGTTTTTTGTTTTGAAATATAACAAGGAAATGTTTTCGGAATGAATTTTTTAACAATTTTATCATTTGATGTAAAGACTATATTTTTTTTTGATTTTTTTAATTCTTTTGCAAGATTAAGACTTTGATGAACATGTCCTAAGCCAATTTTATTATTTCCATCTACAACAAAAAAGATCTTTTGTTCCTTTTGTAAGGATAATCTATATCCTTCATCAAATAGGATATTTTTGTTGATTTTTTTGATACTTGGATGTTTTAAAACAGTTTTTTCAATATCAGATATATGAATAGGAGATTTGTTCGGTAAATTGTCAATAAGTTTTTTTAGGAATTTTAGATCTTGAGGTCTATCAATTGTACATCTTATCATATCAAGTTTTTTTGAATTTTTTATGTTAGTTATTGAAAACTTTTTAGGATTGAATTGTACATAAGGAAAAACATGTTCACGTTCAGAATTTTTTTTTGCTAATTTCCATGCTCTAGAAAGTGTTTCCATATTAGTAACTTCTACAGTCATGCCTTGTGGAAAATTACAGGTAGAGTTTTCCCAGTTATCATTAATTTTTTCAATATTATTAGATACATAATCGTATGAATTTTCTTGAAAAGTTCTTATTGCATTATCAATAATTTTTGGATCTATAAGAGGACAGTCAGAAGTTATTCGAACAATTATTCTACAAGAGTTCTTTTTAGCACATTTATAATATCTGTCTAAAAGATCATTTTCAGAACCTCTGAAGAATTTAATTTTATTTTTTTTACAAAATTGTATTATTTTATCATCTTCATGTAATCGCGTTGTAGCAATAATAATTTCATCAACTAATTTTGAAGATCTTACTTGTGATATAACATATTCAAGAATTGTTTTTCCATTAATTTTTTTAAGAATTTTTTTTGGTAGTCTTTTTGAACCTAACCGTGCTTGAATAATGACAGATGTTTTAGTCATATCATATGTTGTTTAATTATTATTTTTTAATGAATCAATAAGACCTGATTTTTTTATTAGTTCTTTAAGTTCTTTAATGGATAGCCTTTCTGATACATCGGAAGAATATTCGTATGGGTCATCTATTGTACTATAATTTGTGTATAATTTTGATTGAGTTGTAAATTGTTCAGGCTGAAACAAGATAAATTTTTTTTCATTACTTAATGAATATGACATTTCGGTTTTGTTCATTAAAATTTCATTTGTTCTTTCACCTGAACGAATTTTTGTTATCTCAAACTCAGATTCTCCTATCAAAGAAATAATAGCATCTTTTAGATCCATTATGTTATATGCTTTTAATTTTGGAACAAAAGTTTCAGTACCTTTTGCTTCTTTTACACTAGATAAGATAAAATCTAGTGCATCGTCCATCATTATTGTAAATCTTGTCATTTCAGGATGTGTGATTGTAATTTTTTTATGATTTTGAATTTGGTTGATGAATAAAGGTAAAACAGAACCACTACTTCCTAAAACATTACCATAACGAAGAGCAAGGAATTTTGTTTGATATTTTTTTGGATCAACATAGTTATGAGCAGAAACAAATAGTTTTTCTGTTAATAATTTAGTTGCACCATAAACATTTACTGGTGAAACTGCTTTATCAGTACCTATTGCAATTGAAAGTTCAACATTTTCACGATGAGATGCATCAATAACATTTTGTGAGCCAACAACATTTGTTCGGATTGCTTCAAATGGATTATACTCAACTACAGGCACATGCTTTAATGCTGCAGCATGAAAAACGATATTTGTACCCTCCATTGCTCTAAAAAGACGATCTCGGTCTCTAATATCACCAATTAAGAATCTTAATCTAGGATCATTATCAAATTCATTTTGCATTTCTATTTGTTTGAATTCATTTCTACTGAAAATACGAATGCTATGTACATTTTCCTCCAATAGTCTTTTTGTAAGTGCACGTCCTAAAGAGCCAGAACCACCAGTTATTAGCACTTTTTTTCCTTCAAACATTGAATAAATTTTGTTGAATAAGACAAATATAACTTTCTATACAATATGACTTAAAATTTCAGAAAGATATTTCTAAAAAATCATTCATATGAAATTTCATTTTTAATCAACTTGGAACTATCAGGACCAATGTTGAAGAACATATCAATTATAGATAAATCCGGAATAAAGTTATCGGAGTTTTTTTGAGGATATTTTGGATGATGATAATTTTGATAAATTAAATTAAGATTGTTTTTCTCAAATAGTTTTTCATCAAGATAATTTTTTCCACCTGGTCCAGAGATGTATGTTTGTCCATCTAATTTTTTACAAACATCAATTAATCTTTGTGTTGATTCTGTATTTACATCTAATTCTGATTCACGTATTATTTCTATTTTAAGATCTAACCATTTTATCATTTCTTTCATTATGAAAAAATCAAGATCAAACAACATATCCCAATTTTTTTTATATAGATTTTTAAAAAAATCCTGGTATGTATTGAAAAAAGGTAGTGTGTGATATGAATGGAAGATATTTTCCCAATGATGTTTTTTCCAATCAATTTCATTATTTATTTTTACATCAGAATTTTTAGAAAATTTATCTTTTTTATTTATTGGAACGGTTATCCAGATCCAATCATTTTTGGTGATTATTCTATTTCTATTTGTAAATCGTTTGTCATATTGTACATCATCCATTATTACAAATACATCAGACATGGAAAGTTTGTGGAAAAGACCAGGATATGATAAATAATATGGTTGGTGTATAACGATTTTTTTATTATTCATTTCACGATAACTTGCTAGTTTCATTTATTAGAACGTATCTAGAAATATGTTAGTGGATTCAGTCACATTAGGAAAATACAAAATTGGTAATTCATTACCATGTTTTTTTGTTGCTGAAATAGGTGGATTATTTACTGATTTTAATGAAGCAAAAAGACTAATTGATTCAGCAATAGAAATTGGTGTTAATGCAATTAAATTTCAGACATTACAAGCAAAGACAATTACAACTAAAGAAAATTTTTTTGATTTAGGCGTAACAGGGCATGTATCCCAATATGATTTTTTTAAAAAGTTCGAACCATCAATAGAAGTACAAAAAAAGATTGTAGAATATGCAAATGAATGTGGAATTATTGTATTTTCTGCACCAAGTCATATAGAAGATTTAAAATTAATGGAAGAGATGAATTTACCAATTTATAAAATTGGATCTGATTTGGCATGTCACATTCCATTATTGAAAAAAATTGCCAGCCTCAACAAACCAATTATTCTTTCAACAGGAATGACAACAATTCCGGAGATTAGAGATTCGGTGGAAGCAATTTTTGAAACAGGAAATAAGCAGGTAATTTTACTTCACTGTGTAGCAGATTATCCATGTAAAATTGAGGAAGTTAATCTTAAAGCAATAGAAACAATGAAAAAAGAATTTGATTTACCAGTAGGTTATTCAGATCACACTATTGGAACAAGTACATCATTTGCATCTGCAGTTATGGGTGCAAATATGATCGAGAAACATTTCAAACATCCAGAAAATGAAGCATATGCTGACGATATTCATGCTTTGAATCCAGAACAATTTTCTGAGTTAATCAATTCTGTAAGAAATTTTGAGAAGAGTGTTGGTACTGGAGAAAAAATTCCAACAGTTTCAGAATTGGAAAATATGAAAAATAATCGAGTTAGTATTGTTTCATTAAAAAACATCATTAAAGGAGAAATCATTACAGAAGATATGATAGATGTTAGAAGACCGGGAACAGGATTAGCACCAAAATATTTTGAGAGTATAGTTGGGCTAAGAGCATTAAAAGACATACCAAAAGAATCCCCAATTACAAAAGATATGATATCAGGAATATAACATAAATAACAAATTCATTATGAATTACTATGGAAGATATCAGTAAAATTATTGAAAAAATTGAGAGTAAAAAGAAAGATAGTATAGAATTTCAGAAAAAATATAAGATTAGGAAGATGAAGGAATTGGAGAAATATTATGAGGGTGCTGAATGGGCATTTACATTTTCACTTGCGTTGTTAAATGAAGAAAAGGATTAAGTTCCAACAGTTTGTGATCTATTACTTACACCCTTAAAACTAATATTTCGGCCATCGATCTCTTCGGTTTGTTTTTGAGTTTTACGTGGATAGAAACAATGTTTACAAGGATTATACTTTTCCACACCAAGATGTTTAAGATGAATTTCTCTAGCCTCTTGTAATTTTTTACCATGCCATACTTCAAAAACTGTTTCAGAGTTTAGATTTCCAACATTAACAGCCCCCATTTCATCATTATAACATAATTTAACATCACCATTAGCATCAACTGTCATTCTCTGATACAGAACGGGGCATGTAAAATTTTCAATGTAATCAATATCAGTATCCATTCGAAGGTAATCTAAAAGAGGTAATGCAGCAACTTGATCTGTTATAGGAGCAAAAGTTGAAAAGAATTTCTCTGGATTTTTTGCAACAGCAGGCCATACACCTTGCACTTTGACTACAGGTTTTACAGATTTGTGTTTTTTCTTTATTTCATTATACTTTTTAATTTTATTTAATGACTCTTCATATTTTAGGGGATGTCTAATTTCTTCATAAGTTTCATCAACACCATCAAATGAAATAGATAACCAATCAAGACCTATTTCTAATAATTCTTCAAATTTTTCTGGAGTAAGAAAACCGCCATGTGTTAAAGTAGATACTTCTTTAATTCCCTTAGATTTTGCATATCTAACCATGTCTATTACTTGAGGATGCAAGAAGGGTTCGCCCCTCCAACTTAAGCGAATTGAATAATGAGATTCGTATTTGGAACATTCATCAATAATTTTTTTGTATAAGTCAAAATCTAGAAGATTTTTTTTAATTTTTGATTTAAATTCATCAGTGGTGGTGTAGCACATTGGACATCCAAGATTACATGCATTGGAAAGTTCCAGATCAATATGTGTAGGGAATTTACTAACAATTTTCATTCTTGGGAATAAATGCCATCTAATTCGATCTAGCATATAGCTGAAGAGATGTCCATTACCACGTTTTAGATTAAATCGAAAGTTATCAAGTTTTGATGACAGATATGCTTGATTTTTGTTAATTTCCATATTAGAGGTGCTCTAGAATTATCTATAAACATTAGGTATAAATTTTAAGAGAATTTTTGTCATTAATTCTAAGTGACAATTAGCAGAAATGATTAATTAGCGAACATTATGAATTGACACAAATGAACATTTTAGGAATTAATGAAGGTCATATGAGTTCTGCCTGTCTAATCAAAAATGGTAAGATTGTAGCAGCAGTTTGTGAAGAGAGATTTACAAGAAATAAGAATGAACAAGGTTATCCTACAAATGCTATAAAGTATTGTCTAGAAGCTGGGAATATAACAAAACAACAGATTGATTGTGTGGCTACAGCAACTGAAGAACTACAACCAGTACTAGAAGCTACAAAAAGATATAGTGAATTTACAATCAAAGATTATCTTAGAGAAAATAAGGAATATTGGAAGCCAAAATTAATAGAAAATAAAGAAGTGAATTACTTTGAATTATTTCCAGAAAGAAAGAACCAAAATTATGATTTATCATTTTTAGAGAAGATCAAAGATGGTGAATCATACATTACAAATGAAGAATTATCTAAACTTTTTAAAAAAGAGAGGATAGAGAATTTAAAAAGAGAATTAGGCATATCTGAAGATAAAATTTTCTTTGTAGATCATCATACAGGACATGCACATTATGCGTATTTTATGTCGCCATTTAGAGAAAATGTACTTGTTTTAACAGCAGATGCATGGGGAGATGGATGTAATAGTTCTATTTGGATAGGTAATAAAAATAATTTACAATTAAAACATAAATCACCAGACAATTCTTTAGCAAGAATCTATCGAAACATTACCTTGCTGTTAGGGATGAAACCTAATGAACATGAATACAAAGTAATGGGACTTGCACCATATTCAACAAATTATCAATCAGATGAACCATATGAAATTTTTAAAAAAACGCTTTATGTTGATGGAATTGATTTTAAGTATCATGAAAAACCAAGTGATAATTATTTCTGGTTTAAAGAACGTCTAGATGGTTTTAGATTTGATGGAATTGCAGGAGGATTACAAAGGTTTACTGAAGAGGTTATGATACAATGGGTTACAAACTCATTAAAACAATTTGGATTAAAAAAAATAGTCTTAAGTGGAGGTTTAGCATTAAATATCAAAGTCAATAAAGCAATTTCAGAGATTGATGAAGTAAACGAATTTTTTGTTCCTAGTGCAGGAGGGGATGAATCACAATCAATAGGTGCAGCATTATACATAATGAATAAGTTTGAAAAAGAAAATGAATTTCATGAACCTACACATGATTATCATGGACCAGAAATTGATGATTCATCTTTAACAAAGTTAATTTCAGAGTTCAATTTAGAAGCTAACTTTGAGATAAAACAAGGAATTTCTAATTTAGAGATTGCTGAATTTTTGAAAAATAATTTAATTGTGGCAAGATGTGTAGGCAGATCAGAATTTGGACCTCGAGCATTGGGTAATAGGAGTATTCTTGCAAATCCATCGAATATAGAAAATTTAAAGAAAATCAACACTCAGATAAAATATAGAGATTTTTGGATGCCATTCACTCCATCTATTTTAACAGAACGAATTCCAGATTACATTAAGAATCCAAAAGAATTGAAATCACCATTTATGACAATTGGATTTGACAGTACAGTCTTGGCACAAAAAGATTTGATTGCAGCAATACATCCTTCAGACCAAACAGTAAGACCTCAGTTTGTGAACAAAGAAGATAATCCCGAATATTATGATTTAATAAAAGAATTTGAATCATTAACAGGAATAGGTGGATTACTTAACACATCATTGAATTTACACGGAGAGCCTATTGTATCTAATTCATCTGATGCTATTCATACACTAATTAATTCAGATTTAGATATACTAGTGATAAATAAGACAGCAATAATCAGGAAAAAGAAATGAACAGAAAAATCAAGCCAAAAGTAAATTTCAAAAAAAACCCAATGAAAGTTCCAATTCTCTTATGTGACGAGTGTTTAAAAAAGAAATCAAAAGAATTTGTAGTTAAAGTTTCAGAAAAATGGTCTTATATTGGAATACCAACTCCTAAGGGATTTGCATCATGTCACATATGCAGTAATTCATTAAATGAACCAGCTACTTTCTTAAGAGAAGCTGATTTACGAGGTGTGGATTTACGTAATGCAAATTTAAGATACATGAATCTTTCAAATTCAGATTTGAGTTATGCAGATTTACGAGGTGCACAATTAAGTGATGCTAATTTAGCTAATGCAGATCTATCTTTTGCAAATCTAACTAATGCTAATTGCTATAGTGCAAATTTCCGTTATGTTAATTTTCATGGAGCAAATTTGAAGAAGACAAATTTCTATAATGCAAATTTATACGATTGTAATTTTCGTCACTCAAAAATGGACGAGACAAACTTTCGACAAGCCAATTTAGCAAGTTCAACATTTTTAAATTCTAAGATTAAAAATAGTTTTTTTAATTCTGCAAATTTAGCAGGAACACATGGATTAAAGAAATTAATTGGTAAGAAATAGTTCTAAGGGGAAAATATCAATTAATAATCTTGTTGTTAGTTTTTGAGAAGACTCTTTACTACTTCTGTATCCATTTTTCCAGATCATAGTTATCAAAAGTTAAATTTTTCATTTCGTCATCGTTTGGTTTCCATGCAATATCAGCAAGCACTAAAATCTTAGTAGGATTTGAAGAGGGATTTATTATTGCAGCACCAATACCGTTTGAAACACAGATTAGCTTAGATTCAAGATGATTTGTTTCAATTTCATGATATGTATCATCTTTATCACGTATAATGAGAGTCATTTTACCTTCAAGACAATAGAAGTAGCTTGTTCTCTTAGTATGAAGATGAGGACCTTTTATTTCTCCAGGATTAACTGTGTTAACATAGATCATTTTTGGATTTTTAATTATCTTATCCCAATCTCTCCAAATTACTGTCAATTCACCATTGATATGGGAATCTTTAGTACTCTTGGTTTGGTGTGTTTCTAGGTCTATCACACTAAATTTTTCCGTCTCCATTTTAAGAAAATAACCGATTTGACCAATAAAAGTTTGGATATAATGGCACTAAGCTAATTATACAATATTTTATTAGGATTAGAAAATTTGTGATTATATGAAATTACTTGTTACAGGTGGCCTTGGATTTATTGGAAGTAATTTTATTTCAAAATTATTAGAACGTGATGATATAGAAATAACAAATGTTGATGCAGAATTATTCGGTTCAAATCATAAAAATTTGGAACATCTCAAAGATTCAGAGAGATATAATTTTGTAAAGGGAAATATTTCGAATAGAAAATTAATGGAAGAAGAAATAACAAAATGTGATGCAGTGATTAATTTTGCTGCTGAATCACATGTAGATAGAAGTATTAATGATGCAAATCCATTTTTAGTATCTAATATTAGAGGTGCATTTACAATATTAGATATTGTAACAAAGCAAGAAAAACGCATGGTACAAATATCAACAGATGAGGTTTTTGGAAGTTTAGTTGAAGGTACAGCAAATGAAGAATCAAAATTTAATCCATCTAGTCCATATGCTGCAACCAAAGCAGCTGCAGAACTTTTGATTAATTCATATTCTATAACATACAATTCGGATGTAATTATTACAAGATGTACAAATAATTATGGTCCAAGACAGTTTGTTGAAAAATTAATACCAAAAATAATAATTTTAGCAAATCAAAATTTAAAAATTCCAATTTATGGAAAAGGAGAAAATATTCGGGATTGGATTTTTGTCGATGATCATTGTAAAGCAATAGAAAATGTTTTGTTTAATGGTAAACGGGGTAGATCATATAACATATCTGCTAAAAACGAAGTGAATAACCTAACAATTGTAAGAAAGATTTTGGATATAATGAATAAATCAGAGGAGTTAATTGAATTTGTTGAGGATAGACCAGGTCACGATTTTAGATATAGTATGACTTCAAAAAGAATATCAGATGAATTGAATTGGAAAGTAGAAACTAGTTTTGAAAATGGCCTACAAAAAACCATTCAGTGGTATTTAGATAATCCTGATATTCTCAATAATATTACACAAACTGTTTTAGATCCAGCTCCATGGAAAAATACGGGAATAGAATAAAATGAAAGGTATTATTTTACATGGAGGTCATGGAACACGATTAAGACCATTAACACATACAGGTCCTAAACAACTATTACCAATTGCAAATAAACCCATGTCACAATTTTGTCTAGAAGCAATTTCTGAAACAGGAATAAAAGACATTGCGATGATTATTGGCGGAGTGGGGGCAAAAAAAGTGAGAGAATATTATGGAAATGGAGAAAAATTTGGAGTGAATATTACTTACATTGAACAAGATGAGCCTAAAGGAATTGCACATGCAATTAGATTATGTAAAGAATTTGTAGATAATGAAAAATTCCTTGTGTTTCTTGGGGATAATATTATTCAGAAATCAATTAGAGA
>MDTE01132758.1_pt1 | contig 13642 bp, 9 predicted proteins | sample 811231 | NCBI WGS metagenome assembly MDTE01 (sample SAMN05326651, study PRJNA326480) | marine metagenome | isolation source: seawater | place: Indian Ocean: Red Sea | collected 2010
CTCGTTGACGGTGATCACGCCAGCTGAAGTGCCCACGGCAACCGAGGCGGTTGAAGAAATGCTGTAAATTCCAGTCAAACCACAACCAGTGCCAGTGACAGATACAAGGCGGTCTTCAGAAAGAGCCAGCACGTCAATGGCATCAAAGGTGGTCGCAGCCATGGTGAGGGCGCTACCCGAGACACCCGTTAGTGCCTGTGCACCACTAGACAGGGTCTTCGCATGCACATCATTGGCGTTAGGCAGGGTGGTGGAGCCAGGCAGCCACATGAGGGGGCTGTACACCTGGTTACCAAGCTTAGTCTTAACGGAAAGCACGTCCTGGTACTTGGTGCCGAACGACTTGTACACATAGGCATCCCAGATGGACATCCTGTAGGTGATGCGGTAGTCAGCATCAGTAGAAGAGGACTGGGTGCTGCCGGGAGCAAGGTCGTTGCCGATGAAGGTATTATCAGCGGTGGCATCCTTAGAAGTGAGCACACACAGCGTCTCGCCGGGAGGGATGACGTTGTTGGGCAGAGCCTCCAGGGCCGCGATGACTTCAGCGCAGGTAGCTCCTGCATTCAGGGGCTCTGTCACCCAGTCCTCGCCAGAATGGTCGTAGAAACGGATAGCAAACTGGCCAGATTTATCGGCAGCTCCAGGAGTGCCATCATCGAAACCAGCTGCCGTAGCACCGGTAGTCAGCATGGCCACGTCGAAAATCGAGTACTTCACCGTGGAAGTATCGTCCAAGTAGAGCGGATCCACACCAACCTTGCATTTGCGCTGACTGCAGTCGGCGCCATAGTACCCAGGATCGCAATCACAGCCCATAGTAGCGTCCTTGTTCCACAGCTTGTACACGTTGTTGCCGTCAGCCGCAGCCAACTGAGCGGCAGTCTTGCACACACCATGGCCAGAGCAACTCGCCGGATAGCCAGGGCATGAAGCACGCTGGCAAGCAACACCATCATACCCATCAAAGCATTCGCAAGTGCCAGTAGACCTGTCGCAAGTGCCCTTATTCGAGCACTCCATGTAGTAGTGAGCAGAGTTAGTCAACTCGTTCAAGTCTGAGTCTTCCATCTGAGGGAACTGCTCCGTAGTACCGTAAGGGTACTGGAAGGAGTTATCGATCACTACACCAGTACCAGGAGCAATCACAGCACCCGATCCGTCCAGATCGCCCTACAAATCACAGTCACGAAAAAGGCAGTGCGTTGAAGAAAAGGAGGGATGTTAGAGTACTGCATGGAGTCATCACGCAAGAAACACCATGTGAGCCTAGCCTCAATACTCTATTAGCGTCAGCAACCACACACTACGCAAAAACACAGCCACGTTAACGCAAAGAAGACTCCTCGAGTCTTCGAACGGAACCGGCCCGTTCCACACTCACCTTAGGGGTGTCCACATGGGCCAAGCCATGCATGCAGACGCGCTCAGAGCAGTCATTTGCCTGCCAGTTGCGGTGACAGATGCACATGTCGTAAGATGTGCACTTCCCGTGCCCATTACAGGCATTCGCGCACTCTGCTTCGACACGGCTGATGAAGGCCGCGCTCAGCAACGCAGAGAGAAGCAGAAATACCTGAGTCATAGCTGATGATAACTATGTTATTGATACCCGTCCTCGACCAAATAATCGCCGGGTTTGTCCACTCACACTAGACTTGTGGGGACTTAAAAAACTGAGAGCCCTGCTCGTTGCAGCAGGGAGGAAAAACCGTGGAGAGAAGCAGAAAAAGAGGGCAGTGATTTGAGTTCTGAGAAGCAATGGCGGTTCTTGCGTTGCTCATCATGTGCATGATGGTGCTTGTTATAGGGACTACGGATGGACAGATTCCTGGTAGTGACAATACATTCCGTAAAGAGGGGTCTTCTGAGGCTTCTTCACCTCCCATGCGGCGTGAGAGCCCATCACTGGTCGTTCGCTCACGCACGAGCACAAGCAGCGAGCAGAACATTGCTGTTCGGGCCTCGCCAGCACCAGAAGTGTTCCTGCGCCTCCCTGTCCGAGCTGAAGGACCACCGGCCTCGGTGCTCGAAAGTGACGGGGATCGTGTGTGTGTGTTTAATGTGAATCAGCCCCTACAGGTGCGTGATAACAATCTAGTCGGAATTACCCTGTTGCCAGTGCGCAGCTACTACCTGGAAATGGCTGTATATCCTCTTAGTGTGGTGGATCAGGCGACAAACATCGTGGAGCTCCGGTCCGACGATCTGCAGGTGCCTTCTATTGGCTTCTTTCCCAACAGCACCGTGTTGGATGTGTCCCTGTCGATCACACCGGAGAAAACCCTGGACCTGGTGAGCCTGCAGCCTCTTCAGCTCGAGTCGTGGTCGATTGTGTCACTCGACATCCTTGGAGACACTGCGACTCTGGAAGTCAGGAGCAGCGTCTCTCCCGAGTACAGCTTTAAGCAAGAGGTGACCTTGCCGCAGCAGCGCACTCTGGTCACATCTGCGTCTATTTATGCAGCTTCGCCGCGAGGCCCAGCTGCTGCGGATGCCTTCATTAACGGATTGAAGGTGTGCCTGCCCCTCTTGGCCGTCGCACCACCACCATCTGCCCCTCCCACGGAAGGCCCGTCGCCGCTACCGACTACAGCCCCCACATTAGTTGCAACACCCATGCCTAGTGCGCTTCGCACAGAGAGCCCCACAAGCACTCCCACACCAGCATACACTATCTTTGTGCCCAGCCCGACCAGTAGCCCGACCAGTCTCCTTTCGATCATCGGGCTCGGCAGTGGCCGCCAGAACAAGACATAGGGCAATAGTAGTACAGCAGTATAGTAGTATAGTAGTAGTGGATTATGCACAATGTGTATGGCAATAGCTTTATCAGTTTATTCTCTCCCATCATCAGTATGGCGGCTTACTTTCGCCCTCTGCCCATCAGCATGTTGCCAAGGGAGGGTAGCCACTCTCTCCTTCCTTCATCTCTGCGCGTTGCCTCGATATATCTGCGCACATCGGCTTGTGTGCGGCAATCTCCACTCTCTACGGCATCCTTGAGGGCTCTTTGGTCCATATCGGGCATTTCTTGCGACAATCGCTCGAGAATAATTCTGCGATTATTTTGCACACCATCCGGCACTGGGGGATTCTTGGCATCAGGATAGCCTTTCATGAGGTATTCATCTACAGCAGACTCGACATTGAAGTCGTGCTTCTCCAGGAGCTGCCGGGCGTGAGACTCTGGTAGCGTCGGGAACATGTCGCGCATCTCACGCACAGCTTCCACCTGAGAGGGATCGTTCAGCGTTTTTGTGCTAAGACCTGCATCAGTGGTATTGTCGTCACGACTCCCTTTACTCTCAGCTCGGGTAGATTGGGGGTCCGCAGGCGATTCTGGCCCACCCCCGTCCTCTCCTCCCTTCTTCGTGTTTATCGTGTCCATGCGGGCAACCCCTTTCTCCTCTGCTCGCTGTAGCTGCAAGGCACGGCTTTTTTCGATAAGGATGTGCATATGCTCGGAGGGAAAGGTCGTCGTTGGGGTGTATAGGAGGTCATAATGTCCCGGACGCAGGAGAACGTGCAGTTCAGCCAGTGGCTCGTCAGCTGCATTGCCCGTGTATGGGCACACGATCTCGTTCTCGGACATACTGCGCATGTCAAGGTTGAATATGACACAGCGGCAGAGTAGTAGGTTGGGCAGGATGCCCAGTTCAATGTAAGGGCCCTCAGCATCGCGCCCCATTTGGTTGATGAAGGTGTTGCAGTAGGTCTCCATGTCAGCGTCCTCGTCGCCCTCGCTGGCCACTAAGCACACTTTGAGGGAAAGGCCATTGTCCATGACCTGGTCCTGGTTCTCAATCAGATGTGTACTAAGTAGATGCCTGCAAGCATTCATCAAGGCAAAGTCAAAGTTGCTGTTGTTAGAGAGAAACGTGCTCTGCAACTCGTCAACATCGTGCCACATATTTCCCCCTTCTGCTTCACGCAGGGTCTCTAGCAGCTCAGCATGAGCTTCCTCGTCGCCAGCTCGCGAATATTTGATGGTGCTGAAAATATCACCAAGCTTTCCAAAGCCTGCCTTGTTCCCATTGAGGACAATCTGCTCGAGTGCCCCATAGGCTACAGCGCGATAGTAGCAGTTTCCATCACCTCCAATACGTCTGAAGCCGGCATATGTAGCCACGATCTTGCCTAATTGCTTACCAAAGGAGGGATCCGTCACACCTAGACCCTGTAGACGGGAGCGTGCACCAATCTTGTGCAGACTGCGCATGCGGATGACAAGAACATCGTTCGGACGGAGGTCCCTCACACTCGCCATGTCCTGCAACAGCTGCTGCTGCTGCTGCTCTTGCTTCCCTGAATCGCCACCCCTTGCCCCGTCTTCGAGATCTACCAAACGCAGGTCACACAGCTCAACTTCCCAGCCACCATCGTCCAGCTTGTAAATCACAATGTCGGCGTTATAAGCGATTTGAGAGACTTTCAGCGTCTCCCGCAGGATGTTGCCTAGAGTCCATCGCTGTTGACACTGTACTACGTGCACGGTGCGCTCCACAGGGTTCCATACATATAGTACCATATTCTCCGAGATCTGCAAGAAGCGGTCGTCTTGTGGTGTGTCGTCAACTTCACCCTCTCGCCCGAATTGCGACAGCTCGTCACGGTCCGACACCGTCATAATGGCACCTGCCTCATCATCTGCGCCTTGTGGGAAGAGCTGCTCGTGAATGTAACCGAACTTGACGGTACTTTGCTGCGAGTTGCGCTTTCTAAACTCCTTGCGGAAGCGGCAGATGTAGCACACCCAGAGGTCGTACTCACAAAACTCCTGTACAGCCTTAATCTTGTCCTCCGTCTTCCAATACTTTAAACCTAGCAACACGCGAGTGGGGATGTATGTGGGCTCGTAGCCCATAGTATTCCTACAATACGCCTTCATTTCTCTCGTATACTCTCCACACTGCCCCATGACAGCCCTATTTGCCTTCTCATCCCAGGCTACCAGATCTTTCTTGCACATCATATGGCACTGTTCATCACATGTCATCAACATGTTACGTGCTTTTTGCGCCCTTTGACAATTATAACAGAAAAAGATGCGATTTGGAATGCTTGACAACGTTGCTGCTGTCACTGGCCTCTCGACATCGGTCAGGACACTTACTTTGCCACTATCCACATCTCTCGTTGGAACAATCAGTACATGATCTTTTGCTGGACGAATGCTAGAGGCGACAAACCCGCGAATTAGACTGTCGCTAATTTCGGGATGATCTACATTCAAGGGTTGATCCAGCGCGATAACATAATGAGGCCGCTCACCTATGAGCTCTCCACTCGAGAGGATCACACCCGTGCGGTGTTGGGGAGGCCCATCCCACAATTCCCGCTTAGCAGCAAGAGCAGGACAAAATCTCTCGTCGATGCTCTCTAGCATCAATCGGGTGCCAGGGCGGAGCGCCATAGAGTAGCTTTATGCGATCTTCAGGCAATGAATTCTCAATTCCACTTTGTAGGGGCAATTTTCACCTCGAGTCAACTACACGCCTCAAACGACTTTATCCAGCGTTAGTTTTCATCTTTCGATCTTGAAAGACACCGAACATTCCACTTACACACTCGCTGAAGGCAGTGATCGCCACAAGAGCAGGAGAATGTCCCCTTATTGCCGGAGCCCTGATGTCGTGAGTTTGTGGCTTACATTCCCCAGACTTGTCGCAAATACACCTTGATTGTTGCTCTACAGACTTTCTTTGCTCTCTTGGGGCCATTTCTGGCAGTTTTCGGGATGGAAGAACTCAAGGAGGACCCTAAAAGTGGCTCGAAGATGATTCTGTATGCTCCGGCAGCCCAGCATGAGGACATTGGAACGTTCGATGCGAGTTTTGCCTTCAGTACGCATGAAGCAATCAACAAGGCCCTCGAGGAAGTGGCCTCCTCTTCCGTGGAAGAGGTGAAGATAGCGGGGTTCCTGCCCGACAGCGATACTCAAGGTCATGTCTATCGCGTTTTGCGTGGCCACGGAAAGGTTGTGGTAGTAGGCATTCCATCGAGAGACGAAGGGAGTGAGTTGACGAGTGATATGAAGATGATGGGCTTTGACGGAATCTTGGTAGCCAAGGAAGACACTGATCAAGCCTCGAGATTCCTTGTGGCGCAAAAGCCCGACTGGGGCACTTCTTCCTCCATGGCAGTCAAGACTGCCGTGAATACAAATATCAATACGAATGTGGGTGTCCTAGGTGGTAAGAAATGGTCAGTCGGTGCAGGAGATCTGGCCGAAATGGACCTGGTAGATGAAGACGATCTCTTAAACGACGGCGTCAAGGTGGACACAGACGCCTGTGCTCCCCCAGCGGATGGCAGCAAAAAGCGCGCATGCAAGAATTGCTCATGTGGTCTGGCAGAAATTGAAGCGTCTGAGCGCGAGGAGGAGCAGGCCAAGGTGGATCCGCTCGTGCGAGCTTCTGGATGCGGCAGCTGCGGCAAAGGCGACGCTTTCCGATGTGCCTCCTGCCCATTCCTGGGGAAGCCTACCTTCGAGGCGGGCCAAGAGAAGGTGGTCCTCGCCATGGATGACGACATCTAATGGGGGCATGGATTTGGACATTCTCTACACATTGAACGAATTCATGCTTTTCTAATTTAAATTTTAAGATTTTTGAATTTGATCATCTTTCAGGAAGACGGGCCTAAATAATACATATATATGGTATATAAATAATATTCTTTCGCAAAGTACCCTAACTATGGCCGGTAATCCTAACTCCTGGGGATACTAAATTATTAGCTATTTCTATAGTTCTGTTACGTATTCCTTTTTACCTCCCTTCACTAGCATAATGCTGGTGCTTTTACCTGAGTGCAGCCATCATACTCTCTCCTCCACTCTCTCCCCCAAGAGAGGCGATGTGATATCTACTACATCGGTCGAAGTGGCCACCCTCTTGGGGCTGATTCTGCCTGCAATGTCACCATCCATTGGTACTCTTTCAGAAAGATCGAGTCCCTCGATCTCGTTCGCCTCAATCGTATCGGTTTCTTCGGCTGTAAATAGACATCTCAGAAGTAACCGCATGAGGAGAGCAACAATACCGGCGGTAAGCATGCTAGCATACCAGCTGTTAACGTTCAAACCAAAGACTTTCGATACAAAATAGTAGCGAATCACCACATTGATGATCCAAGCCGGCACAGTGTAGACCATGCCTAGCACGTACTCCACAAAGAAATAGGTCCAGCCGCGGCTCCAAACTACGCTGAAGGTGATCCTCGGCAGCTTCAATATAGTGTATCGTAAGATAAACGCGCCTGCCGTCAGCGTGATAACTGAGTTTTGCACAATGCTGAGCATCACAAAAGAAAAGTAATTAACAAAGCCCGTCGCCACGGGGAAGCGCGTCTCGTCAAAGTACTGAATCGTCAGGGTCAAGAAAGAAATGAAGCTAAAAAGTGAGATAAATACAAAGAAGAGCCATAAGAGGGTCACATTCCAGGGGGTGAGCTCTTCTTCGGCCTCTTCTTCCATGCTGAGCAAAAGTGCATTCGCTTGGTCAGACTTTTTCTTAGCCAAATCGAGACTCGAATGTCGGTTGACCATGCTCCCATCACACCCCTCGTTCTTACTTCCCACCACAAAGTAGGAATTGGCCACCTGACTGCCAGATTCCCAGAATCGGGGCTTTCTGTACACCGTCTTGGCACTCGTCTTGAAGCCACCCTGTCGCATGTACTCTCGATATGTCTTCACCTCATGTGGCGTAAATGCATTTACGACTACAAAACCCTCCTTTTTGACGACTCGATTGAGCTCCAGCATCATGTTAGTGAAGCGGCCATTCTTGATGTAGCTACCTTCCTTTTCAAATAAAACGCCTAGAATGCTTTGCGCCCAAATAAACGAATTGAAAAAGATGATGTCTACAGAATCTTTCTCGACAGAGGGTAGCCGCACCTTGTCGATGCTATTGGGCTGTTTGACACTTGGAACAGTCATCGTGCTGACACAATGCTCCATTTGTCGCCGTGCGATATTATTCTCCACGAGGCTACTTGGAATGCTTGTCTGGGCTTCACCAATACCGTAGACATCAGCCAAGGTCATGTGAAATTCTACAGAAGCGTCGTCTAAAGCCTCGGCGTAGGATAGCCCCCGAGCGCCCTCGGCAGCCCCCAGTATTAGCATTTCCATTTTCGAGGCTTTTTCGTATGGTAGTGATAGCAGAAAATCCACTATGGGTCCCGTCTCTCCACGTATCATTGCGGGGCGCACGTAAAACATTATTCCCAAAAGGTACAGACAGAAACTGGGCACAATTATGATGTTACTGTTGCCATACAGAATGTCGTTCAACCCACCTGCACTGTAATATGCGATGTAACAAGCCATTTCATGTCCTAGGGGAGCTGCACGAAGCCCGTAGAACATGATGATAGTGATCACATTCCCCACGAAGGCGCTACCCAGGATGTACACAAAGAATGCCCACAAGAAGTTGGGTATGATGAAGACAACACCAGTCTTTTCACCTCCCACTTGTTCTGCACGTGAGACTCTCCGCGAAGAATAATCTGAGAGAACGAAGAATCCCAATAAGCCGCCGAAGAAGCACGCGGCATAGCCGCTGTACACTATCGATTTGGGGTCAGGCTCGCCCTCGTAATAAACTGGTTCTAGACCATAGCACCCAACGGGAGCCATCACGATGAACTGCTTGATTTTAGCGCAGAGAATCCATACAATTTAAGGTTTATTTTAATAAATAAATCTTATATATATTTTATAGTCCGTAACCGACTCTAAAAATATCAAGCGACCACTTGTGCAAAGTTTGCGTGCGATTTTCGTCTTGTTTGGTCGGAGTGACATACGAAGCTCTCGTGTGGGTAGAAGGCGGAAGCGATGGCCTTAAGACGCAAGCATGCTACGAAGAAGGAGGTAAACTTTGAGGAGTTGATAAAGAGAGACGACGCAGGGGCGTATGAGGCGCTGCAGTTGTTCCGGAGCCGCGCACTTCGCTTCAAGGCGAAGAGTGATGTACTGAACGCATTGAAGACGGCAGCGGAAGGGGCTATTCTGCTGTTGAGAAACAGCTATAAGACGGCCGGCGCTGAGTTAGCTATGCTGATGGTGGACTTCTTGGACGAGTCAGGCGTCGATTTCAACAATGACACTCATGCGCTGATCATTGACGTCGATGACTCGTTCGAGGAATTCTCGCCAAAAAAGGGGCGTGTGGACTTCCTCAAGGCGTGCATCAAGTGGACGCAGAGCTGTGGTACAAGAGAGATGGGCGATGCTCAATTGCATGTGCGCCACGGCGAGTGCCTGTGGGCATGCGAAGAATACAAGAAGGCCATCTACCCCTTTGTAGCGGGTGAAGCACCCGAGTCTTTGTGCAGTAAAATCTCCACTTTCTCAGGAAAACATGCTGATGTCTCGCTGAGGGACCAGTGCCTTACCGCGGGCGTGTGCCACTTCCTCGCCATCGAGAACATGCGCGACGCCAACAAGCTCTTCGCTGAGTTCAAGAAGGCAAACAAGAACACCGACACGAAAATGGTGCGCTTCTGCGACCAGCTCCTCCAATGCTGCCGCCGCGATGCCACTGATCTATTCAAGGACCTCGTCAACAGCATCCTCAAGGACCTGCAGGGGTGGAACGACAAGGAGACTGTCTACAACCTCCTCATGGGCCCGATCGGACAAAAGTATTTCCAGATACCCCCCAAGGTCAACCCAATGATGCAGATGATGCAACAGTTGTTGTCGTAGGCACCAAATTTCGTGAGCGAGATTGTGAGAGACATCAGAAGCGCTAGCTAGTCCGGGGCAAACGTGTAATTTTGTTAATATTTTGTTGTAATTTTAAAAGCGGAGAACCAACACATGTGCTACTGCTGCCGCTGAGGATGAATTAAATGGTCACATCTTAGTTATAAAATCAACAATTTCACTTTAGAACTTCCTGGGTCCTCTGACGGGAGGAGTGCGGATGCGACGATCTGTGGAGCTGCGCACGCGCACGATACGCTGGTGGACAGCGGCCTCGATGCTATAGTACTGCTTGATATAGAGCTTGGGGAGGTTGTAGTTATCGTACACCGAAGCGTCGCGGATATCACGCAGAGCGGAAGCATCAACAATGTTCCTCACGGAAAAACGCTTGATAGCCTTGTCCTTAGGGATGGCCTTCGAGGTAGAGACGCATCTGTTTTGCGAAGAAGGTGAATTAAAAACAGAGACGGGGGAGAGAGAGACGTGGTTAGAGATGCTCCGTGCATAACAGGGGTCAAAGGGGGAGTTATTACGAAGCAATCCGCCCTTCGCTACTTCGAAAGCCGTCTGGTTGAGCCTCTCTGCCTTTTTCTCTACCAGGGTGTGCCAGAAGACACCACGCTCTCCACCCCAGTAACATGATTCTTATAAAACTTACCTCACTCGGTTGACGTGCCCGCGGCCGTGCTTATTGCGCCCGTGGTTTCTTCTCTTGACTGCAGTGGCGGAGAAAGGCGAATCGATGGATTGACAGATTAAGAGAAGACAAAGGGGAGAATAACGTTAGTGTAAGGTCGGCATGTACTTCAAAATGTCACCAGCTAGGTGCACTTAGCCCTAAGGCCCCATGGGTACGCACCAGTCATGATTTACTCCTCTCCTCTCGCTGGCTTTTGAGTGTGGGGCATTTTATATAACGTGCCACAATCATTTCGAGATTGATCAGTTTGGGCTCTCTACAGACGTTAGTAGGGGATGCTGTCTTCTCTGCCGCTGATTTTGATATGGCTTAGTCTCGTGTTGGTGACAGTAGCGATCAAGGTGAGTGTCTAATGCAGATTTGGCCTCGGTCCGGAGCGGGGGCCTAGATTGACCTTTGAGCGCTTTGTTCTAACCCACTCTCCTCTCCCAAAAACTTCTGATAACGTCCTGACCCGTAGAATGACAAACTTGAGCAGATTCGGGACTTGGCGGCCAAGTCGCGCGGGAATGTCATCACGCTGGACGACTCGACCTATGATTACTATGCGATGAATTCTCCGCGGCCGTACTCGTTGGTGGTGTTCTTGACGGCGGCCCACCCAAAATTCAAGTGCTCTATCTGTAAGTCTCTGGACCAGAACCTGCAAGCGGTGGCCCAGGCTTATAAGGCAAAGTATTCTTCTAAGGAAGATATGCAGAAAGAGGTCTTCTTTCTTAGAATAGATTACGAGTCTTCCCAGAGGGTGTTTGGGAAGTACGACGTCACATCAGTGCCACTGGTGTTTCATATTCCGCCTGACTTCGGTGGAGAAGACGATTTTTCTGTGGATGTGGATGAGGACGGTGATGCTTCTCCTGAAAAACAAAAGAATAGCTATCACATTACGCACAGGGAAAAGTTCCAAGTGCCAGCCACGGTGGATGCGGATAGCATAGCGGACTTTTTGCGGGACAGAACGGGGGCTTCTGTGACCATAGAGAGGTCCATGGTCATGTCGTATGTGTGGCTCGCGACTTTTTTTGGGGTCGTCCTGGCAGCCGTCCCTTATGTCATGAAGTCGCTAGACACCTTCTGGCTGCCCCTTGTGCGCAACAAATCGCTGTGGGCCGTGGTCTCCGCAGGTATTTACACCTGTGCCATCAGCGGAATGATTTTTGACATCATTCGGTCGCCTCCCATGTACTATGCTAACCCCCAGAACGGCCAGATCATGTTCTTCTACCCGCAATCTGGCAACCAATTTGTCGTGGAAGGCTTTGTGATTGGCTTCTTGAACGTGGGCTGTGCAGTCAGTCTCGTGTTCCTAGGCATCGTCGCGCCAAAGTTCAAGAGCGAAGAGCACCGCACCATGGCAGTCGTCGCGGGCATCATCTTCTTTGTCGTCTGCTTCTGGCAGATCCGAAACCTATACAGAATGAAGAATAGGTGGTACGGCAGTGCCATGTAGGTGAAATTGATTATTTGGTACATTGTATTGGGCTTGTAGGGAACACATTGGACATGTCAACAAAAATGCACGTATTGGTCCCGTATCTGCTCCTGTTTGTCAGTCTACGGGTCCGGACGCTCTCGCAACCCGTCAACCTGAAGACGCCTAATCATCAACGATCAGCAAGTAGTCGACGTCTGCCCCCTCCCACAGCCCTGTGAGATCGTACTCGTCGCCGTACTCGTCGTCGTACTCATCATCTTCCTGGTACCTCTCTGCTGGCTCTTCCGTGACTTGGTCGTCCCCACCTACTTCGCTGCTGCGCTCCTTGCTCTGGCTCGCACTTCCTCTACTCACACCGAGACTTTTGAGGTCAGTGGCACTGCCTCCTTGCAGCGACAGGCTGGCGTTGGAGTTGCTTCTGCTCGTGCGCGCTTGCATGACTGCCTTCTCTGCTGCCCTTTCTAGCGCCGTCGTGTAGCGCGTAGAGAATATCTCCACATAATAGCTGGCTCCAAAAAAGACGGAGATGACGAAGATAGTAGCGATGTAGCTAAGGTGGAAAGTAGGATAATACCACGCGTGATACGTGGGGCCCATCGCGACGACGGTGAACATCAACTGAAAGCTCATGAAGACCATTTTTGTCTTCATGGAGTTGCTGGAAAAGCGCTCTTCTTGGGAAAAGAGACCGAGCTTGCGACAAAGCTTGAGAGCTGTCTTGCTCAAAGCGTTCTTCTGATTGCCTGAAAGCCACTTCAGTGAAGTCAACAGCTCCGGGTCTTGCTCAAGCTTCTTCCTGTCATAAACTTCCGTCTTGAAGAAGTAGAACACCTGCCACGTGAGGTAGAATAGCAGGCAGTTGACATAATCCTGTAATTGTAGTTCCCATGAATTAAACCTCTTCTCTGCCATGCCCAGCTTCAAGCAGTAGTACAGGCACGTAGGTAGGAAGTGAATGTACACCGAGGTGATTTTGTCGAAATCGTGGAACACCAGACTGTTTTTCCACAAGGGTATGGCAGCTGGCAGCGGTCCCGTGGTTAGAATGAAACCCATCTTGAAAAGTGCTTCAGCAATCTCCAATTTATAAAGCACGTAAATGTGCAGCAGTGACAGCAAATTCACGGCGTAGCAAAAGTCCAGCAAGAAGTAGTGCATCTTGTTCGACCGAAAATGGCCCAGTCGCCCGAGTAGCATGACAGGCAACACGATAGAATACCAAATGTAGTACTTGGCAGGCTCGTGAATGACAAAATACTCCGTAGCGCAAATATTCAGCACGCCCAGAGTGAAGGACAGCTTATCGAAGAACTTGATGTAGCTCGGCTTATGTTCATAGCTCCGCACATGGTCCCTCACACGAATACGCTCAGAGCCAGTCACCACCTTCCTCCATTGCCCGCGCGCACGATTGATGTTGTGGCCCATCTTCTCCTGCACAATGTCCTTCATCTTTAAGACATTGCCCGACATGCTAAAAGGTCGTTCGCAGTTTCGGGTAATGCGAAGAAGGTTGATTTCTGGCACCCCTCTTGAGGGGACACAGACTCTCCACTACCAAGAAGCTCCACTTCGCCTTGGTTTATTTCCGACTCCCGAGAGGGACCATATCAAGGTCTCCTGGGTCCATCTGTGCATGTATAGAGCTGATAGTAGCTGAGCGACTGACAAGATGAATTATCTGCATCATAACTTAAATTTTGTCCCCTTCTGAACAATATAGCTACGGTGTGGAGCTGAAACGAGAGATGAGCTCTCCGGCGGTGCAAGAGGCGGA
>MDTE01130519.1_pt1 | contig 13639 bp, 9 predicted proteins | sample 811231 | NCBI WGS metagenome assembly MDTE01 (sample SAMN05326651, study PRJNA326480) | marine metagenome | isolation source: seawater | place: Indian Ocean: Red Sea | collected 2010
ATAAACATGATTTGATAATTTATTTTGAGTTCTTTCCATTTTATTAATCCTTAAAAAGATTTTTAATATTATGAAGAATTATATCATTCCATTTGTCAGTCTAACCTTTGTGACCTATCCATTTGCATATAATGGGTTACGGTTTATTTCCATTAAAAGAATGGATTTAAGAAGTCACTAATGTACTAAATTATACTTTGTACTTCTTTTATTGACTGGAGTGATTTTTGAATGGCCTTGCCATCAATCCAGATTCAAGTTCTTTACTGAGCATCTCTAATCAATGCTATTTCAAAGAATACGTCGTATTACGTTTGGATCCTTTTTTCTTCAACCCTTTGATATCTTTTAAAATATTTCTTATTTGATTAACCGGTCGATTGGTTTTTGCGCAAATTTCTGAAATGCTTAATGATGTTTTAGAAATTAGTTTTCTTATTTGGTTCTCAACTTTTATTTTATCGTCCTTTGTTAGTCTCGCTCTACCTGTAGAGGGTTTTGAAATATTATTCTTATGATTCTTTTTTACGCTTATTTTAAAATGAAAATCTTCTTCAAATGTTTGAGCGTATTCCTGTCCAAGTTTTAATATCTCTTTTTCTTTTTGTTTAATTCTTTTTTTTAGGTCTGCAGCGGCCTCTTTTTTTAGTACAAGAATTTTTTCCTCAAGAGTTTTAATCTTTTGTATTCTATTAACCATATAATTTGAAATAAAATATTTTATATAATAAAATAATATATTAAAATAAGAATGTTAATTGCAAGCTATTGTTTATGAGCGGCTTATTCATTACCGCCTTCCTTGACATCGCTCTTTTCAGTAAAAGAAAATGCATTATAAATTTTGCTATGATTTCTATGAGTTACCGCATACTGAAATCCCTTCTTTGTTCCTGCTCCCCCATATTGGCCTTTTTTGTTTAATGCTATAAAAAACATATCAAGATTCATGCCCTTAGGATCAATTTTAGCTGCTCTTTTTATTACTTCTTTACATGCGTCGGTAGGATTAAAACCTTGTCTCATAAATTCTACTATCATGAATGAGCAACAGTGTCGTAGTATATTTTCTCCAACACCGGTTGCACCTGCTGCTCCAATTTCATTATCCACGTAAAGTCCACCTCCTATGATCGGGGAGTCACCAACTCTTCCTGGTTTCTTATAGGCGAGACCGCTGGTAGAACACCCGCCACCGATATTTTTATCAGAGTCTATCATGAGAAGAGCTATAGTATCATGGTTGTCATTTGATATTGGTAGCTTAGTTTTTTCTCTCCTCCATTCATTCCATTTTTTTCTACTTTTGGAAGTGAGAATATTTTCCTCAACAAAACCCTCATCAATTGCAAACTTTTTAGCTCCAGATCCCGCTAGTTGAACATGGGGTGTTTTTTCCATGACTTTTCTAGCCACTGAGATGGGATTTTTGATTCCTTCCAGTGCCATTACGCTTCCAGCTCCATGATCAGGTCCATTCATTATACATGCGTCTAGTTGTACAACGCCATCCGAGTTAGGTAAGCCTCCAATTCCTACCGAGCTATTATTAGGATCATTTTCAGTAATATTAATTCCTTTTTCTATCGAATCCATTAAGGAACCGCCATTTTTATTGACGTTTAAGGCTTTCTTGTTGGCTGCTTCTCCAAATGACCAAGTTGAAATGATTAATGGCATCGATGGATTTTTTTTTGAATCGCTATTAGCTGATCCAGCTTTAACGCATTGAGTGGCGCCAATAATGGTGGCGCCTTTGGCCATTAGGTTTCTTCGGGACAAATTCATGATAAGATATATTTATATGTTCGTAGGTTGTGAGAAATTAATTCCAAAATAAATATTCGAAAACTCTATTCTATTGGTTAGCGTTTAATACAACTAATGTATAAACATTTAACTAGAATTTAGTAAATCTAATTTAACTAGAGTCCATCAATAGTAATTTTTTTAAGCATGCAAGATCCGGAATACGTTAAAAATGCCTTCTCTGGAATTGCAAAAAGATATGTCATTACAAATCACATACTAAGTTTAGGAATTGATATTTTATGGAGAAAAAAAGTTTCTAAGCTAATTGCTTTAAAAGAACCAAAAAATGTATTGGATCTAGCCACTGGCAGTGGAGATTTGGCCATGGAGATAAAACGCCAGTGTCCTGGTTCAAAAATCACCTGTAGCGATTTTTGTCAACCAATGCTCGATATCGCTAAAAGTAGAGGCCTCAAAACTGTGCTAGCCGATGCATTATCTTTGCCATTCAATGATGGCGAATTTGAATTAGTATCTGTTGGCTTTGGGCTCAGGAATATGGCTAATTGGTCAAAGGCTTTGAATGAAATGAGAAGAGTCATAAAGAAAAATGGGACTTTGGTAATTTTAGATTTCTCATTACCTCCTGATCGATTTCGAAAAAAAATTTATGGTTTTTATTTAAACAATATTCTTCCATTAATCGCTGGAACCATCACTCGTCAGAAAGCGGCTTACAAATATTTAGCGAAGACAATACATGAGTTTCCGTCAGGTGGTAAAATGTGTAAGTTTATAGAAGATAATGGTTACAAAAAGGCTAAGCACTATCAATTGAGTTTTGGAATTGCTTCTATTTACGTGGCTGAAAGAGCTGAATAAAAACTTATTATTATTCGCCAGTATCTTTTATTATTTGTGAATTTAGCACATCAAAATTCTCTTTATCAATAAAGCAGATTTCTTTTGAGTCATTAATTCTTGCATAATAAAGCAAATTATTCCCATCTCTGTTAACCGGTGCAATTTCAATTTTATATTTTATTTCGGTATTGTTTGAATCAATTAGAATGAATTCTACTCTTCTGATCGGTTTAAGTAATTCAATTTCAGCATCACCCGTGTTTTTACTAAGCCATTGTGTTGCCCTTACTGGTAAACTTAATTGCTGTGCTAATGTAAGAGTCTGTGTCTGATCAATTTTTTGAGAAACATTTTCCTCCGCTATACTTGCAGTCCATTTATTTGTTTCAAACTCATAGTTTAGTTCGAGTGGAATTTGTGGTGGGTTAGTTGTTATTATTTTTTTAACGCTTGAGATATTAAAAGGAGGCCAGAGATAAAGTTCCTTATAATCTAGGGGTCTGATTGGAATTATTGAAGGAAAGGCAGGGCTAAGTCTTGCTACTGATCCACTGCCTTTAATAGTCGCGAAATATTGAACAATGTCCTGATTTTCCGATAGTTGCCCTTTAACTAATAATTCTTTACTGATGTCAATCAAGTTGGGGGACCCGTCATCCTTTTTAGGTTTCTTTGGATCTATTCCTATTAACTTAAGTGATATTTTTAGAGTAGGTTGGTTGAGTCCCCAGGGTTCTAGATTTCCAGCTGCGTCTGCTACGAATTCTTCCACTTTTTCAGAGGAGAGTGATTCTAAAATTTTGTATATTCTTTGTCGATCAGCTTTAGTTTTTGATGAATTTTCAACAATTTGCCATCCATTATTATCCTGAAGTAAGTTTACTTTATAATCAGGCTTTGCTTCGATGTTCATCGCTATCACTGATTTTGGATTAAAGGGAATTAGTCTCTTGTCTCGTATAGTGTTTGGATTAAGATTGATGGACTTGATGGCTTCGCTGCCTGTCTTGAATATAATACCCGGTCTGTCAGTAACTCTGACATAGGATTCATTTTGAATATCAGATTTGGCAAAATCGATAATTATAAATTCATCATTATCAAATCGTTTAACTTTTATGCTCTTGTAAATTGAATTAAAGTAGCTAGCGGTAATACTCTCTGAATTATCAATAAAGTTTTGAGAGGTCAGATTCACAATATTGGATAACCACTCATTGATACGCTTTGAATCAGTTCCAGTATTCAATGGTTTATCAATTATCCAATCAGATTTCTCGCTTTTTCTTATAACGCTAAGAGAAGATCCCGTCTCATCACTGACTTCGATTTCCTGAATTTCCTCAATCAATGACTTTACCAGTTGAGGATCCCTTAATTTATCAAATGAAATGTCAATTTCATTTCGAGCATCAGCCCAACAAAAAAATGAATCATTAACTTTATCACTACTCCAATTTGCGTAAACAGTTCCACTGAGACCCGTTTCGTCACCAAAAGTAACTTTTCCGGTGTATTCATTATTTTGAAATATTTCCAAAGATACCGCAGCATCATCTATTCCCATGTCCTTTCCTTGGGTGTCATCCTCCTTAATTTCGAATTTTTTTAATGTTGTAATAGTTTCGAGCATCTTTGTAACAATATTTGAATCTGCTCGATCTTGAATAGGTTCTGTGATTTCCCAAATTTTATCATTATTCCGGGCAAGAACAATTTTGGTGCCGTTTGTTGATAGAATTAATTTATTAACGGCATCGGCATTACTAATTGGGATCGCCTTTAATTTGCCAATCGAATTTACTGTAATTTGTCTTTCTTTATTATCCCAAATTACGTAACCAAAGAGTACTACTGCAAAAAGAAATAGTATGTATGTATATTTGGTGGACATCTATAAAATTTGTTTTCTTATTAGCTTCGCCTTGCACTCCACATAGCAACCCCGAAAAGAAAAGCACTGGCCGGAAGAATACAAACAATTAGATAAAATAAAGTTTGGTATTTCTCGGCGGACATATTGATTTTATAATTATTGAGATTTGTTGAATTTATGCCAATGCGCTCCTGACGATCTAGTGTCCAGTTAATTGAATTCATGACAAATTCAATATTCAGTTTGGTAGGAATAGGGTCCAAAAGTGTTGAGTTAGCAATAACAACGAGTCTAGAACTATTTATATTTGTGCCATCATCATCTAAACCACCTTTTTCAACCATTGCTGCCACGTAAATTGGATTTTCGCTCGGTAACATATCCTGTTCACTTTGCTTTGGGTAGCTTTCAGTATGTTCTAAATCCCCCCAGAATTTAGAATCTGCTATCATTAGCGGGGTTGCCACTATTCCTTTATTTAATAACATTTCGTTATTTTCAGCCACTGAGATGGGGCATGTTTGTCCTGCAAAAGTTGTTATTTTTCCACCATCATTTGCCGTGATTGGGTTTTCTGAAAGAAGTTTACTTTGAACTTCATAGATTTTTTGAGCTCCACCTATTCCTGTGGTCTCTGAAAATAAAACACGATATTTATTATCAACTCTGATTCCAAGTGATCGAAGGAATGGATAAAAGTTGGGCATTTCGGTAGATGGATTAAGGAGGAGAACCAAAGACCCTCTTTGATCTTCCCAATATTTTGTGATTATGCCTACTTCTGAGAGTGTAAAATCTGTTTCTGGATTAATTAAAATCAGTGAATCGGCATCATCTGGTATTTTGGTGATATTGCCTAGAGTTAACTCTTTGAGGTCAAAAAAGTTTTTTTGACTTAAATTTAGAAGTTCTTTATCTGCTGACCTGTTATTTACTTCTTTAATTCTACCTTTTCCTGCAATTAAATATACTGTCTTGGGCTTATCCTCGGTAACCGCAAGCATTGCGGACGTGATAGCATCTTCACCTGTGAAAAACCGACCTTGATCATCAAGCAGTTCGGTTTCAGTTAACCGTTTAGCTCTTCCATCAATCTCAATGAACAGAGAATTTTGGTCGATTTCTTTTTCATATCTGTTGGTAATTTCCAGAGCCTTTCCCTTATCGATAACAGGATCAAAATGATTGAATGTGATTTTACCTTCCGAAAGACGGGCATATTCTTCCAGTAATAGTTTAAGTTGTTTCCGAACTTTTGAGCTTTTGAGAAACGCCATCGTGATGATGACATTTTTATCTAACTGTTCGTTAATATAACTTTTAGTTTCATCTGAAACGCTGAACTTTTTAGTTGTACTCAGGTCCCACCTTAAGTAATCGGAGAATGAAAGGTAGTTAATTAAAATGAAAATCACCAATGCTGATACTATTTGTAGAGTAGTATTGAAGCCTATTTTTTTTCTATTGATACCAATTACCTGATGGTCTCCACCTGAGTCATCTGTATTTGATTTGTCCTTGTCTTTTAAAGGCATACTAAGCTTTCCATTTGCGGAATTCCAAAATGTTATAGGTCAATAATAGGATTAGAGCAGTAAAGCTCAGGTAGTAAACAAGTTGTCTGGTGTCGATTAATCCATTTATGAAAACTTCCACATGATTAACTGTTGATACATAAAATAAACCATTCCTCCATAGATCAGGAACAGGTAGATCTTGCAGTATAAAACCAATTAGAAAATGCAGCATACAAAACGTGAAGCAAGCCATGGCGGCTACTAGTTGATTCTTAGTTAGAGCTGAAGTTAGGCAGCCGATTGATAAATTGAAGATACCCAATAATAAAATAATGGTGTATGCGCCACCTATTGATCCAATAGCTTCACTATTCTCTTTTGAGCTAAGCCAAAGTAAAATAAAATTAACAACGCTTGGGATCCATAAGATTATATAGAATAATAAAGCAGAGAAGTATTTTGCCAGGAGTACGTGAATTGTTTTAACAGGAGCGGTTAAAAGAGTTTCGATTGTACCCACCTTATTTTCCTCAGCAAACAATCTCATTGTGATTACTGGAAATATGAAAAAGTATGTTAACCAAAAAGAGGTTGAGCTGAAGGTGTAGCCAACAAGGGTTTCATCAATATCATTTTTTCTGAGAATTTCTAATGCGGCAGTAAAAGAAAAACCATTCAGCAGCATTACTAGAGAAACGATTATCCAAGCGATTGGTGAATAGATTATAGATTTAAGTTCTTTCTTTAAAATTATAATCCCTGTCCTATTAAGTAAAAAATAAACTGTTGGTATTACAGTTATAAATATTAGTAGAAATAAAATAATGTATTGGGATCTTTCCATTTTCTTACTCTATTTGTCCTTATTTTGAATCATCTCGATATATGCATCCTCAAGATTTGACCGCTGATAATGAATTTCTCTGATCAGCCAATTTCTTTTATTTCCCAAGTTCATGATTTCTTCTCTTAAGTCATTGCCATAGTCGACCCGAATCCTAAAGAATTTCCAGTCATCCTCTTCTTTTTCGAGTGTAACTTTTTTGATGCCCGATATACTTGATATTGTGTCCCTGATATCGTGATCTTGGGATTTAAGCTCTAGGCTAATTGTGGTTGATGACTTTATTTTCTCAGATAATTCTAAAGGCGTGTTGTTACCAATCATTTTTCCTTTGTTAATAATGAGTACCCGATCACATGTTAGTTCTACTTCACTCAGAATATGTGTAGATATGAGAATTGTATGATTTTCTGCCAATTCTTTTATTAGCTCACGAAAGCTTCTTATCTGACTTGGATCTAATCCATTTGTAGGCTCATCCAATATTAATAGAGGTGTTTTATTAATTAATGCATCTGCCAAGCCAACTCTTTGTCGAAAACCCTTAGAAAGTGAGCTAATCATCTGGCTTTTGATGTCTTTAATTGAACATAATTCCAATGCCTCATTCATATGTTTTCTAACATCTTGGCCTCTAAGCCCCTTTAATTCTGCTCTAAACAAAAGATACTCCCTAACCCTCATGTCATCATAGAGAGGAACGTTTTCTGGCATATATCCTATTTTTTGCTTAGCGATTAAAGAATTTAGGAAAATATCATATCCACCTATTAAAGCTGTTCCTGAAGTTGGAGGTATATAACCCGTTAACATTCTGATAGTTGTGGTTTTGCCTGCGCCGTTAGGACCTAAAAACCCCACGATTTCACCAGATTCTACATTGAATGATATATTATCGACGGCGGGCTTTCCCACATACTTTTTTGATAGATTTGATACTTTGATCATTCAAGAAATGTCCCTAGCCGTGACTGCTGAGTTATATTTTAGTAAAAACTAATTTAACAGAAATTAGTCTCTATGCCTCTAATTTTTTATTTGAGTTTATATTCATTTCCTCACAGATTTATTCACTTATATGCTTAAAAATGAATAGCAGTATTGCTTCTGGATTTAATACTGAATTACTTGAGGAGAAGTTCTACCAATGGTTAGACGATCCAACAAAAGTGGATTCGACATGGGCAGCCTTTTTTGAGGGTTTTTCCTTGGGAATGTCGCAATCAGAAATTTCCTCCACTAATACCCCACCTTCAAATCTCGATAGGAGTAATCTTTCGGCATCTGATGATCAATTAAGAGTAACCCAAACGGATCCTGTTTTCCGCGCAAGAGTAGTGAGTTTATTATATAACTACAGGGCTCTTGGTCACACTGAAGCTTGGGTCGATCCTCTTAGCATATCGCCACCTGAAGACTCTAAACTTAACTACGAAACTTTTGGGTTTACTTCAAAAGATTTAAATGAACAAGTTGCCAGTCAATTTTTCTTAGATGGTAAGCCAATGCCGCTTGAAAAAATGATTCAAAAGTTGCGTCATATTTATTGTGGTGGTGTTGGTTTCGAATATATGGGGATCCACGATTCATCAATCCGTCATTGGCTGCGAGATCGTATTGAGCGGAGACCTGATTATAATCAAGTCGATTTACCAAAAAAAATTCAAATTTTAAATTGGCTAACAGAAGCAGAAGAATTTGAAAATTATTTACACAAAAAATTTGTAGCTCAAAAAAGATTTGGATTAGAAGGTGGTGAGTCGACTATCGTTGCTCTTAATACTCTACTTTATCAATCCAGTGAGGAAGGTGTGGAAGAAATTGTTATGGGAATGGCTCATAGAGGAAGGCTTAATGTATTGGCGAATTTTCTCAAAAAACCGCTCTCCGTTTTGTTTAACGAGTTTTCAGAAAATTACGTTCCAAATTTAGTATGTGGAGATGGTGATGTTAAATATCATTTGGGTTATGAAACTGAAAGAAATATCAATAATTCTCAATTTAAGATTTTCTTGGCTCCCAATCCGAGTCATTTAGAAGCGGTCAATTCAGTAGTCGAGGGAATGGCACGTGCTCGTCAAAGAATAATTGGAGATGCTGAAACTAGAAATCGTGTTTTACCAATTTTAATTCATGGAGACGCCGCATTTGCAGGACAAGGAGCAGTTGCCGAGGTTCTTAACTTCTCTCAACTGCCTGGATATAGAACTGGTGGCACAATCCATATAATTATTAATAACCAGATTGGTTTTACAACTATGCCATCTGATGCTCGATCCTCTGCTTATTGCACTGATGTTGCTAAAATGATCGATGCTCCAATCTTTCATGTTAATGGTGATAGTCCACTAGAAGTTGCTTATGTAACTGAATTGGCAATGGAATATAGGAAAAAATTTGGTCGGGATGTTGTTATTGATATTGTTTGTTATAGAAAGCATGGGCACAACGAGTCAGATGAGCCCGCTTTTACTCAGCCAAAGATTTATAGAGCCATAAGAAATAAAAAATCGACTTTGAACATCTATAGAGATTATTTATTAGATCGTAATGAAGTGAAGGAGTCAGATATTGATGAAATTACAAAAAATTATGTATCTCGATTAGATTTAGAATATGATTCACTCTCTGAAAAGAGTGATGATTCTGAAATATCCTTCCGAGGAGCGTCTACAGAATTTCAAGAAGATTCATACTCCTACGATATTATTCCAACAGGTGTTTCTTCTCAAAAGTTACGTTCCTTGGGTGAAAAACTTATAGAAATTCCAGAGGATTTTGAAGTAAATCCAAAAATAAAAAGGATGTTTCTTGCAAAAAGAGAAAATGCCTCAAAAGAGGGTGGGCCTTTTGATTGGGCTCATGCTGAGGCGTTGGCTTTCGCATCGTTATTAGATTCTGGATTTCCCGTGCGACTTTCTGGTCAAGATGTTCGGAGAGGTACTTTTAGTCAGCGACATTGTGTATTGTATGATTCGAAGACAAGAAACCGTTATGTTCCGCTTTCAAATTTAAAAGCCGGTCAGGCCAGTTTTTGTGCCTACAATAGTTTACTTTCAGAAGCTGGAGTTTTGGGATTTGATTACGGTTATAACTTGATGGTGCCCGAAATGTTAATCTGTTGGGAAGCTCAATTCGGTGATTTTGTAAATGGAGCTCAGGTTATCATTGATCAATTTATAAGTTCTGCTGAATCTAAATGGGGCAAGCCTTCTAACCTTGTAATGCTTTTGCCCCATGGATACGAAGGTCAAGGACCTGAGCACTCCAGTGCTAGGCTTGAACGGTTCTTGCAACTTTGTGCAGGAGGAAATTTACAGGTATGTAATCTCACTAAGCCTGCGCAATATTTTCACGTTCTTAGGCGTCAAATTCTAAGAAAATTAAGGAAGCCTCTAATCTTGATGTCCCCTAAGAGTTTACTTAGGCACCCAGAGTGTGTGTCAATGGAGGATGATTTTACTGAAGAATCCCATTTTAGAGAAATTCTAGATGACAACCAATTGGTTGACCGTCCTGACCGAGTTACTAGGCTGATTTTCTGTTCTGGGAAAGTTTATTATGATCTTTTGAAATTCAGGAATTCAAATGAGATAAGAAATACTGCTATTATTCGCATTGAACAGCTTTACCCCTTTCATTGGAAGATGTTAGATGAAATTGTTGAACGTTATCCTAGGGCAAACAAAAAATGGGTCTGGTGCCAAGAGGAACCCTTAAATATGGGAGCTTGGAGTTATATAAGTCCCAGACTTGATGAAGCTGGTAGGGGACATGTCAGATATGCTGGGCGTGAGAGGAGTGCTAGTCCCGCAACAGGATCGAAAGCTATTCATTCCGCTGAACAAGCTCGTTTAGTTCAGCAAGCCTTTAGCGTCTAGATTTGCTCAGAATAAATATTCAAAACACATAATTATTGAAATCTTAAGACTTGGTTTTTAACTAAAAGTGTTCTAATTATCATTCGGGTTTTACAAATAAAAATTTTAGTTAGATTTAATTAATAAATGAGTGTTGATATAACGATCCCCTCGGTTGGTGAGTCTGTATCTAGTGGTTTCATCACTCAGTGGCACAAAGCTGATGGGGAAATGGTTAATTCTGGCGATTTACTTCTTACCTTAGATACGGACAAAATTTCGACTGAGATTGCGGCTGAAAGTGCAGGAGTTCTTGAAATTCTTGTGCAAGAGGGACAGGATGTGGAAATAGGAGCTGTGGTTGGTAAAATCTCCTCATCAAGTGGGCATACAAAACCACCAGAAATTGCTGAGGAAAAGGAAAATGTGTCTGACGGAATTTTAACTGAGGAGAATAAATCAAATAGCACGGATAAAATTAACAGTGATGAACCCGAAGTTTTCAAAGAGAACATTGATCAAAATATTCCTGCCAAAACTATAATTGAGGAAAACAAATCAAATGATTTTGATCAAAAAGAGATTGAGTATAAAGAAAAGAAAAGAGATCTTAGACTAGATAGGAAAGCTCCAGTGTCTCCTGCTGTTAAAACTTTGGCCAAAGATAAAGGCGTTGACCTTGCTTTGGTCAAAGGAACTGGCAAGAAAGGAGCTATACTCAAAAAGGATGTACTTGCTTATTTGGATGGAGATTCTTCAGAATCATCGATCAAGAATGTATCTTTTCAAAGATCAGACAATACTGAGAGTACCAATATTCCTAATTTAAATCTAAAGCCAATTCAGCATCAGAAGCCATCTCCACCTCAAGAAGAAGAAGGTGGAAGGATTACTCGTAAACCTTTATCACCCATAAGAAGAAAAATTGCTAATCATCTGGTCTCAGCTCAGAGAGATTCTGCGTTACTTACTACATTTAATGAATGTGATATGTCTAGCGTCATGAGATTGAGGAAAGAGTTACAAGAGGACTTTGTGGCAAAGTTTGGAGTTAAATTAGGATTCATGTCGATTTTCATTAAGGCAGTTGTTGATGGCCTTAAAGAAGTTGGTCAAATTAATGCTAGAATTGATGGAAATGATTTAATAGTTAATCATTTTTACGATATTGGTGTTGCCGTTGGTAGTGAGAGAGGTCTAGTCGTTCCCGTTATAAGAGATTGTGATAAAAAGAGTTTTGCAGAAATAGAGAAAGATATTGCTCATTATGCTACCTTAGCCAACGAAGGTAAATTAGGCCTAGATGATCTTAAGGGTGGAGTTTTTACTATTTCGAATGGAGGGATTTACGGATCGATGCTATCCACGCCTATCATTAATCCTCCTCAGTCAGCAATTCTTGGAATGCATAATATTATTGAGCGTCCTATTGCTATTGATGGCGAAGTGGTGATTAGGCCCATGATGTATTTAGCATTGAGTTACGATCACAGAATAGTTGACGGGCGTGAGGCTGTAACCTTTTTAAGCAGAGTTAAAGAGTGTATTGAAAATCCTGCGAGGTTGTTAGTTGGTGCATAAAATAGGCATTAATACCTAATGATGAGGGATTTTTTCCTCTCTTTTCTTAATACTCGGTTTAGTTTATTAAATAATAATAACGAAATATTAGCAAATAATGCCATTTAGTGAACCTAGTCAGTTTGGCGATCTTTTATACGCTTTCCTTGGTATCCTTTTTGAGGGGGCTCCTTACATAGTATTAGGCACAATAATCTCTGGTTTTATTGATGCGTATCTTCCTTCTAATGCAATAGATCGATTTTTGCCAAAAAATAGAATTGCTGCCATTTTCATGTCGGGGCTGTTGGGTGCTGTTTTTCCTGTTTGTGAGTGTGCAATAGTTCCGGTAATTCGGAGGTTAGTTCAAAAAGGTCTGCCAGTTTCATGTGCGATTACCTATATGCTATCTGCTCCTATTGTTAACCCTATTGTCGCTATCAGTACTTATTCTGCTTTTGCTGGAAATGATGCATTATTTATGACGATGTCACGTATAGGTATTGCCTACCTTGTGACTGTATTTTTTGGTATTGTTATAGACCGTTTTTCTACAAGAAGTATTTTAAAGGATAATCTCTTGAGCAAAATTTCGAAATCAACAAGTCAGGCGCCTAAGACTGATGATGGAAAAACAAATATTTCTGAGGAGAAACCAGATAAGCTACTTATTGCATTACGAAGCTCATCTAGAGATTTTTTAGATGTAGGAATGTATTTTATCATTGGAGTAATGATTACAGCATTATATCGGACACAGATTGATCAAGGTATAGTTGATCGGTTTGGTGAATCTGATTTGGTTGGAATACCTTCAATGATGATACTAGCCTTTGTTTTATCGTTATGTAGCACGTCGGATGCTTTTATAGCCGCACAAATGTTGAGTTTCTCTAGTGCTGCAAAACTTTCATTTTTAATCTTTGGACCAATGATGGATGTGAAACTCGTCTTTATGTATGGGGCAGTTTTTAAGCCAAAATTTGTGATTCTAATGGCTTTAAGTTTATTTGTTGCCATTGCCGTTATTTGCTCGGTATGGGGTAATCTTCCCGTTCCAGGAACCTAATTATTCTTATGACTCAACGTTTAGTTATATTTCTTCAGTCAATTGTACTCATAATATTTGGGTCAGTATTTATTTGGTTTTATGTTCATGGAAGGCTTGATAAATATCTCACGAGTGCGGGTAGCTTTCAGATCCAAGCTTTAATTGCAGGCTTGGTTCTTTGTATGATAGGAACTTTTTTAGTGATTACATCTGGTAATGAAGCGGGTTGTACGCACGACCACGACCACGACCATGACCATGACCATGACCATGACCATGACCATGACCATGACCATGACCATGACCATGACCACG
>MDTE01092745.1_pt1 | contig 13638 bp, 13 predicted proteins | sample 811231 | NCBI WGS metagenome assembly MDTE01 (sample SAMN05326651, study PRJNA326480) | marine metagenome | isolation source: seawater | place: Indian Ocean: Red Sea | collected 2010
CTACTGCATATTGTTGGGACATGACTATGGGAAAGAAATAGGCTCCGATTAAGCTTGATGGTAAAGGACTTTCATTTTTGAACTCCACCTTGAATACGATAGAAAGGGAAATTAATTGAATAGATGCCAATTGTACGACATGTTGTTGAGAATGGAGAGGTTCAATACGATAGTAGGAGCCTTGACGAAGAGATTGGTTTCCCAAGTCGACCAAACGAAAGGATGGTTTATCCACTTGACCTGATACATTGACATTATGAAGCTCAAAGACATGAAACGAATCATCTGAATCCTGTTCAGAAACAAGTCGAACAAGCATTCCCGATGTATATCCGAATCCACGGCTTAACGACAAGGTAGAACTTGGAATGTAGGTATAAAAAGTAGAATCAGGCAGTCGAGAAATTTTTCCACAGAACGACGACGTTGCATTTCCGAAAAGTAAGAATTGATCGGTAATGTCTCGTACGGTTCGACTGAATGGCTTTTCGAGTTCGTACTTGTGAAAAGTAGTGTCGTATTGAATGGTTTTTCGAAATTCATTCTTGTTTATATTATAAATGAAAATATCGCTATTGTAATAAATTAGTGGCGAGGTTTTTAAAAAGTCTCCATTGACAGTGATAAAAAATCGAGTATTAGGGACAACTCGTGGATCCAGTGCGAAAGAATTATAAATGTTTACTGAATAGCCTTCATACTCAATGTCAAACGTTGGGAAAGGTGTTCGTAGGTGAATCGTCGACGTGATTGGATCATAACCTTCAATGTATCTGGAGAAGGTAATACCGTCCACTTCAATTTGTAAAAAAAATCCTTTTAGTACATCATAACACTGTTCCACCGTCTGATGAAACACGATTGGATCCTGTGCGTTCGGATTGGACATACCCAATAAGTCTGTATTCACGTTACTATCGACAGAGACCATATTTCCAGTAAGAGATACAATAGACGTAGTGAACTTCATCGGGTCGGCTGCCTGAAAATTTGTCCAACAATTATTATATTCTGGAAAAGAATTCGTGACAGGATTTGTAGCGTTAAAGACATTGAAAGTATTATCATAGACATTATTCATTGCACCAAATGGAACCGTAAAATCCGCAGGGTTAGGATAAAGAAGACGATCACGATAAGTTGAACTAATCAATAAATAATTGGTCATGTTTTTTATTCAGGGAATTAATTTTTAAATGATTTAAAAAAAAATACAATTTATAATTTACTCGTATATCCCCATTTCTCCCACCAAGTATTTCCATATGCAGCCTCTAATAAAGCAGATTCGTCTTCATCAATATAACGTGGATGTAATCCTGAATTTAATCCTTGAACAACATAGGAAAGTGCTTCTTCCATGTTAATCGTGGATAAGTCGATTGGGTTTCCCGTGGTTACGTCAAAGGACTGATGAAATTTCTCTCCAAATTTGGCATATGCTTTTTGTTCTTCTTCGGGGACACTCTCCATGAACTTTTTTTTCATATTTTCAAAAATTTCCATGGAAAGTTTACAATTTTCTTTGGCTTTGTCGGCAACGGCGTTCGGTGTAAGTTCGGACATTTTATTTTTTTTCATGAATAAAATTAATTCTATAAACCATTTTTTTTTTTGTTATAATAGAGAATAATGCCTTGTAACTGCGGAAGAAAAAAAAATTTAAAACCACCGCCACCACTTCCCATCATACGACACGAAACAAGAACACATTATCGTAGACTACATTTTGTCAATGTGAAACCTGTAAGTACACATGAAAAAATTAAAAAAGATGTCGAAAAGTTAGCGCGAGGAAAATAACATTTCAATTTCATTTTCTTTTTCAAACGAATCGTCCAACGCTAAACAACGACGAACCACCTCTTCATCACAAGTAATAATATTGGCATTGTACGAACGTCCCATACGACCGATCCTGCCCATCAATTGATACAGCTCACAGACGTTGATTGTATCTACAAAATCCTTGTCTAAAAAGATGTTTGTCAAGTTTGCTAAATTTGTACCATAGACAATTTCTTTACCAGAATTGAAAAACAACAGGTTATGATAAATTCGCATGATCAAATTTTGTTGATATTCTGTTTGCATTTTTCCGTCGTATACACCGATCCCCGAAAATATTTGATACAACTCTTCGTCGGAAAAAGAATTCAAATACATGTCAGGTAATTCGGTAAGAGTCATACTACCAACATTTTTGGGTATTGGTGTATCTTTGGAATGAAATCGAATAAAATGATCCCGATGATTGATGATTGTGTCCGTTGGAATTTCTAATTGTACCATGGAACATGACATTTCAAGTTCATCCAACTGGTCCGTTCGATCTATTTTATCCATCGCGGAACCATTCTTTTTTGATTTGGTAGAAATCTTTTGAGTCTGTAATGACTTAATGTTCTTGATATATTGCGATTTTTTCTTTTCCATCGATTCCAACAGCTTACAAATTTTCACGGTATCTTTAAACAATGTTTCCGTCAAGGCAAGAGTTTCCTTCATAGGGTCTCGTAACACCACCAAAGTTTTAGGATCATATTCCCAACTTTGATCTGTAAAAATACCTTCTTTTGTAATGGCATTCATCACATTGGGACGATATTCTTGAAAACGTGCCAAATGCTCGAAATGACTTTGCAAAAATTCCAACAAGGTCGATACGTAATTAATCACTTTTTTTGGTGTAATCGCACCAATGGAAGAAAATTTTGACCAGAAATGAATGTCTTCAGGTAATATATCCTGTACAGATTTCGACCAAAAGAATACATATTTGGGGGAATAAGTACGACGGATACGAGGATTGATTTGGACTTGAATGATTAATGCATCCAAGTCTTCTACCGAGGAAATCATGTGATGTGGAAAACGAACATAACCTTTTGGATCAATTACACAACAAGGAATATTCACGTCCGCTGTACTAACACGATGACAACACTCATCTTTATGAACAGAATGTCTTTCGCAAAAAGCAGAAACAACAGATGGAATATTTTCGAATTTTGGCAACACACTCGATAATAAAACAGTTTGTTTTGGTAAATGCTGACAGATTTCCACCATGATCTTATTGGATTCTGTATCACTGATAAACTCATCGATATAACAGATAAATGGAAAATCCAATTCCTCTTGATGTTTTAGTAACGAAAGACATGCATCAAGATCCGCGACAATAATGTCAGGGGTCTTTCCAGTATGTTTGCTATAATAATACCATTGTTGTGCAATGGTCCCATTCTTGAATTTTTCATCCTCCTTTTTTTTGTATACTTGTTTCCAAATTGATGGAAAACAACGTTTGTAGGGTCGTAACAACGCTTTCATGTTTGATGTTTCTTCATCTTTCATTTTGGGAGGATCTGGTTTGGGGTCATCCTTTTTCTCTTCAAAACGAACCATTTTGGCCAACCAAAGATGAATATCATTTCCAACAAGAGAATTTTGAGCCACGTCCATATTGACAAGAGGATTCGAGCATGCAAACAATACCGTTTTTTTGGTGGACGCGTTGCGGTTCATACTAATCATTTTTGCCAAGGGAATGGATAAAAAAGTCTTTCCGTGTCCAGTCGGCATTTGATTTGCCAAGAGCAATGGCTGGTCGTTGATAATGGATTCATGAATGAGATCCAAAACCTGTCGCTGTTCAGGAAATAATTTAATATTCTTTCGAAATTTCTGAAAAGAACAGTGATACAAAAGTTTTGGATTTTCAAAAAAGACAGTCAAAAAACGTTCTGAAATAATTCGGTTCAGAAGTGTGTTCAGTTTATCAAAGCCCTCTTTGTACGGTGTTTGGAAAAAATCTCCAGAAATAATTTTATTCATGGACAGGGTGACATCTATAATGGAAAAAGCAGATATTTTTTTCTTTTCCTTCAATGCACGCAAGATAGAAATTCCCCACCAGAAGAAGTAAAAGTAAACACTAATTTCCAATTTGAATTCGACATGTTTTAATTGATAGAAAAGATCACCCTGATCGTTTCGTATGTCGAGTGAAAAAAATTTGAAATCCTCCACTAAAGTCCTTTTTTCATTTTCGCTTCGGATAATATCCTTATTCGATTTTAAAACCGTATTGGACGGCACAGTAAAAAACTTTTGCAACTCGAAATATTCGACAAAAGTCCGTAAACAAGAAACAGGTTGTTTCAAATACACAGTTTCGTTCTCAGATCTTGTAGAAGGAACTGCATCCTCGATTAATAATCGTACATCTAAGTAGTTGTCTGGTTTTTCTTCAATGATTTTCCAATTGAACACCGACATGATTTTCTGTTTATCAAAGAGAAATAAGTGATACTGCTTTCAAGTACGAAAAAAATAAAGTATATGTAAACCTGCTAGGCTATCTAACATTCCACATCAAAAAAAAAAATAATTCAATTTTTTAAAAAAAAAAACTCTTGAATAAAAAAAAAATGAATTATAAACAATTCGGTAACCTTGAAACAGACACTGTTTCTGTCAATGATAATTACACAAGGTATCTTCAATTTGGTAGTGCCATGAATGATCAGGTGAAATCCCCATTCAATGCGGCGAATCCATTAACCTATTGTTTGTTTCCTTCACTTGGAAGTCAATTTCAACATGGTTCGAGTACATCGAATTTATTGAAAACAACCTACAATCCTAACTGTGAATATTTCATGGCCGAACGATGTTCAAAAGAATGGGATGGATTCTGCGAAGCGTACCGTAAAATTAATCTTGATACCTATTGGCCAAACGTGGGTGTGATTGATGCGTTAGCCTATAATAATGCACAGGTTTATTTAAAAAATAACCGACCAACAGTAGGCGAAGTCTTGGTTCGAAATGCTGTAAATATAAAATTGTTAGATTTCCCTTATCAACAAGCGACCAAAACACAGTTTGATCCGAATACAGCCAATTCACCCGATATTACGGTTTACCCAAATTACACCATGAGTCCATCTTTTTTAAAGAAAATTTCAAATGTTGATTCAGATCCGCATGTAACACTGATGCTAGACAATCCAACACCCTGTTTTGATGTCTTATCTCGTATCTATCTTGCTATTCTTCGAAACGAACCGAACGCGCAACCTTACATTGGTTCTCGTGTTCAAACATATTTTTCGAAACATGAAGACTTATTTGTAGGATTTTTACGACAAGCCATCTCTCTCGTTCCATCCTACAAAATCACACCAGAACAAGATCATGTACGTCAAAGTTGTACTGGAAAACCAAAATTATTATAAATTATTTTCTTCTTTAATAGAAGATGTATGTAGTAATTTTAGCAGGTGGAGAGGGGAAGCGAATGAAATCGACCCTACCGAAAGTTTTACATCACTTTCATGGAAAACCAATGATTGTTTGTATTTTAGAAACTGTCTTACAATTAAATCCAGATGTAATTTATATTGTCGTTGGAAAACATCAACTACGTATTAAAGAAACAATTAGTACGTACTTTCCACACAGAATCTTTTTGTTTATTGAACAGTCAGTACCCTTAGGCACAGGAGATGCAGTATACCAGACATTACCATATTTACCATCGACCAATAATATATTAATTCTAAATGGCGATACACCGAATATCCGTGTCCAAGATTTAGAACAAGCTATTGCCACCGAAAATTCTGTACTGTCCATGGAACTCGAATGTCCTACTGGATATGGACGTCTCATCATGGACGGAAAAAGTGTTGTAAAAATTGTTGAAGAAAAAGATTCAAACAAAAACGAAAAAAAAATAAAGTTAGTGAATAGTGGTATTTATTATTTTCAATCTTCCGTCCTTCAGAACTTGATTCCAAAAATTACCTGTAAAAACGCACAGTCGGAGTTTTATTTGACCGATGTAGTGTCTCTGTGTCGGGATCATGGTATTATGGTCCAAACAAAAACACTTACGGAATCCAGTAAAAAGTATATCATGGGAATAAACACCTTAGCAGAACTTGAAGAATTACAAAAATTGTAAAAAAACCCGTTTCCAATCTGAAAAAAAAAAAGCAAAACATGAAAGTACATGTAGTTCAAGACGAAATTTTACATGAAAGATGCTTTAAAATACTATACCGTGGACAAACAAATAAGTATGGTCAACCTGATGGCTTTGGAATTTCTTTCAAACATGGTGATGTTTACATTGGCAGTTTTCGACGTGGATATCATCATGGATACGGAATATTGAAATCCCATCGTGGATATAAAAAAGGAAAGAACGAATGGAATTTTTTTTTTCTAAAAAGAGGGGTGTATATCGGAAGATTTAAATTCAATCGACTAATCGATGGAAAGTACTTTATCATGGATGGATATCGAATGCACGTTGGGTGTCAAAAAAATGGGAAACCTGTTGGTGTGGAAAAGTTCCTTTCACATGGTTCCGTTACAACGATTCAATACGATTCTTGTCGACATTTTGGAAAGTTGTACCTTCAAGATCAATATTCCATGGATGTTGCCTATCTTCATAAAAGTCGATTCCAAGGTCTTTATTATGGAATGTATCACTCGCCAAAATTCCATGTAATATCACACTTCTCGAACAACGATCAATGTGGCCCTGTTTTGTTTTTACGGTATGCTGGGAATCAAATTGTCTATAAAGTTCTTGTCGAATTCCGAAAAAATCTATGTGAAATGGTCTATTATATACAAGATGATAACAACCTTCTTTGGGATCCTTTACAGTATATGGAGCAAAATAAAATTGAAATTCCCCATGATTATCGATGTCCTATTCAACATGAGATCATGGTACAACCTTGCATCACTCATTTCAATACGGTATATGAAATGAAAAACCTATTGAAATGGGTTTCTATGAAATCCATACCACGAGATCCTTTAACAAATCAATGTTTTCAATCTATTCGATTTGATGATCATTTCGAATTACGAGATCGAATTTTTGATTTCATATGGACTTCTGTTTCTTCTTATCAAATTATTGGAACTTTATCGGAATAATTTTTTTTTATCGCTTTAAAAAAAAAAAAGTAAATGTTTTCCTACCGTATGAAAAAACATACAATATTTTGCTTATTACAATTTTTCGGTTCAACATCCTCGGCAGTGAGTCTGTGTATGAGTATCTATGGGCTGGCACAGAATATTCATGAACCATGGGCGTGGCAGAATTACACAGTTAGTGCTTGTATTATGACTACGATAATTGTAACGGCCTTGAAAGATAGTCTCACAAGTAATCCGCGTATTTTCATGACACCACAGGAACTCTTGGAAAATCCAAGCCCCATCGTCTAAAAATTGAAATATCATACTCATAATAAGCAATAAGTAGACAAACAATGTTTGAAATTGTGTTACCGTCCGTAGTATACCAAGACTTTGTGAATCTCTCGCTTGGAAAACGATATGAAATTGCACATCCAGAAAAAAAAGATAAAGTCTTGTTTTCCAGCGCTTCGTTGTTTCCAGTTACCATGTCAATTGACACGTTTAGTCCACCCATCCTCTCCAAGATTCCCTATTCGTATCATCCTTACCGAAATGTTCCGTTACATCGTTTTGATAGCTATATACCCTACTTGCTTTCCTGGAATATGAAAGGAGCCCCTACAGCGCTTCAAACCGATTATGAAGAAAATGGTAGTAATTCATTCGTTTGTTGTTTTGTCAAGGAAAAGAAGCATGAAAACCACATGTTGTATGATGTCCAATGTTTCTTGGCCAAGCATGTCTTTTTGAACATATCCGATCGAATATATTTACTTTATTCTAAACCTCAAAAACAGTTCACCCTACACTATTGCAAAGTAACTCCTGAAGAATTCCATGAATATCAGAAAGAAATCCTTTTCAGCAAAGCAATTTTTTACCATATTCATTCTGATCCTTCTCAATGGACATCAAAATGGTTTCCGTCTTTTTCATCAACAAACGAAGTTTTGAAGGATGAGGAGAAAGTGAATTTAGCAAAACAGGTTGGTGAGTTGTCCCTTCTGGTGGGAATAAATTTTAGTCGACGACAGCGTCTACATGAACAAGGGATTGTGTCGTTCCACGATCCTCGAATTTTTGAGTTTTTGACCGAAAAAGAACAGAAAAAAAATCGATCGTTACTTTATATCAATCGCCTTCTTCCTGGTCATAAACCACCCGTTGACGAATGGATGTACCTTTCTTCTGAAATTCGAAACAATGAAATGTATGTACAAGTCAAGAAATTACATGCACAGAAAAAACTCTTGTACCTCGATTTTGAGTACGATTATGCATCGTTTGGCGTGTATTTATGTGGAATTATAAATTGTGAAAATGAAAAGATTATTTTTTGGTCGGATCGTCATGAACAAGAAGTTTTCCGCCATTTGTATGACTTTCTGAAAAAAAATCCTGATTATGGAGTGTTATACTATTCGGCAGACAAGGCAACCTACAAAAAACTATTTGAAAAGTATCATGAAAAACATGAAGAACTTTGTTTAGAACAATGGTATGATCTATATCACCTCGTTTGTAATTACTGTGCATTTTATGGTTCTTTCTCCTTTGGTATTAAAAGTATCATGAAATCCTTTTCCAAACATAGCGAACATGAGAATCCATATGAAAAAACGTCCAATGATTCCAAGTGTTGTAGCGGGATGGAGAGTATCTTTATGTTTCGGAAGTATCTACATACCAAAATACCATCCTTAAAGGATGAAATCATTGCATATAATATGGACGACTGCAAAGTTCAGCAAATTCTTTTTGAGACCATCCTCAATTATGAAACAACCATGCAATCTGATCCTTTGAGCAACGTAAACTAAGGATACAGTTGTTTTGTATATCGTGCCGATAATGAAGATAGACTATTCCGTTGTTGTCCATTACGATAAATTCACCACATGGTAAATACTCAAATATTCGTTTGAGAGATAAATGTCTTAAGTTTCTTCGTAAAGAAAGGATAGTGGGCGTTTCGTTTGGTTTGAGAAACATGTATTTTTGAGGTCTATGTTGCACGGAAGACTCTCGATTTCGTTGAATCTCCGTATGGATCCATTTTTCTTTCGTAAAGTATATGTTTGACAGAGGGAATATCATGGATTTCACCTGAATATCAAATGGTGCATGAATTTTGGACAGACGAGGTAGCATCTTCCGTGCAAAGGATGGATGAATCATGTAAGCATAGGCTGTGAATAATGGTTGACATGGTTTTTGAATCGATGCATCGATAGATATAAAACGACTTGGTAAGTTAGGGAAAAAACATAATAGATCAAAATTAGGGGTGTCTTCCATAATTGTTTTTGTTTTCTCTCTAAAATGTTCAGTAGTAAATGAAATGTCATCTTCAAAGATGCCAAAAATCTCATTGGATTCCGCACAAAGATTCCATAAATACCGATGGGATAAAAAGCATCCAATAGCACCCAATGTATAAGACGGGTGGCTTTCTAAAAGGTACTTTAAAAAAGAGGGTGATAAGTCTGACATGTAGTCTTGTAGCGTGGTCCAGGTAGGTTTTATTGCTGGAAATCGTTGACAGGTTATGTTTTGTTGTCGCATCTCGCTCAAAATTCTATTCCAACGCGTTACATTTTCGTTCACATTAATTACAAATATTTTTGACATCTTTTTTTTTTTCTTTTTTTTTAAAAAAAAAAATCAAATGTCTTCTATATCGCCTACAGGAGAATATACTGTTATTATCCCTTCACCTGAACAAAATCTTGTCGAACAATTTACCCCATCTCCCGAAGAAGAATCAGCTCCGATGGAGACTCCTAGCGAAAGCCTTTTCCAGAGAATGAGTACGGAAAATAATTGGATCTCACCAACTTCACCACCTGTTTTTCCAGGACTGAGTCCACAGACGTACAATTATAGTCAATGGACCACACAAGAACAGTCACAATTTGAATCTGCATGTTCCCAAAATTACAATGCTCTTTTGGCATCGGAAAGTAGTGCTGAAAAAATGTATAGTACACCAACGGGACAAGAAAGTATTTCCCAAGCATTAGGGGTTGGTGACTGTGTCACAAACAATGGAACAGCAACCTCCTCAGCAATATGGGGTGCTTATAAATCATCCTCTCAAAATTCATACTCAGACGGATGTTCCGCCGTTGCTATTAATTCTGGTATGAATCTAACCATGACCAACTCTCTCAACTGTACATTTACACAAGAAATTAGTAACGCACAGAACAATGCATCTGATGTAGAAGAAGTAAATGTGACTATTGAAGGGTTGACCGTGAATGGAAATATGACAATTGGTGGTAATCAAAGCACTTTCACACAAACAAAAGTATTGGACGTTTTAAATTCTGATTTTCAAAGCTCTATGACAAACACATTAAAAAGTAACGTACAAAATATGCAAAAATCATTTCAAAAATTACAAACCGATTCAATCGCGGCTACACCTGGACAACGCTCTTTGAATTCCATGGTGAATGCTGCAATCAATGCGTCTTCCAACATCGATTTTAAAAATATTGTGAGTACATCCATTAACAATCATTTCACTTACCAAAACCAAAATTACTTTTTAAAAGACATTAAAGTCGATGGTAATCTTAGTATTAACACGAGTCAGACGATTGTACAGACTACCATTGTTTCAGCCATTGTAAAAACGACTGTAGATCAAATCATGCAGACATCAGGAATTTCATCTTTTTACAACGATCAGAGTATTACACAGGAAGCGATAATTACTTCTAAAATCAAGGGGGGTGCTGGTATCTGTATGATTATTTCTATCTGTTTATTTTTCTGTGTCGCTATTCCATTTTTGTATCCTTTTCATAAGGAGGGTGCAACGGTAACTTGTAAACAAATATTTCTGTATAGCGGTGTACTACCTTTCGCGATGTTTTTGATTAATTTCTCATTTTGGATGGTGTTAAAATTCTTAAAGAAGGAAAATTCAAAAGAATACTTGACTGGATTTATTTTGAACCTCTGTACGCTTGCGATGCTTGGATTTGAATTTGTGTTTATAACACCATCAACATTCCCTTGTGACAAAGACTACAAACCGATGGGGAAGAGTTCTTTCATGAATATCTTCAACAGGCTATTTCCTTCAAAAGACAACAAGGAAATTGAAGGTGGGTCGGAAACTGTTCCACTTCTTCAAGGTACTCCTTCAGCACCTCCACTTCGTACAGTTTATCGACAGAAGCCTTCAGCACCTCCACAAACTATTGTTCAACCCTCAGCACCTCCTGAAGGTTATCTACAAAATCAACCGAAGCCTTCAGCACCTCCACTACCAACTCCTAATGGCTCTCTAATCGGAAATCAAACTGGGAACCTGAAGCAAAAGCAAAAGCAAATGCAGCGAAAGCAAGACCAATCTACTACTCCCGTCAAACAACAGTCCAGTGATTATCAAAACCAAAAGCAAAACCAAAAGCAAAACAATGGAAATGAAGAAAAACAATATACTACTACTGCCGTCAAACAACAGTCCAGTGATTCAGATTAAAAAAATTGAGTTTTTGAAGTCCAAAGGTACTAACATCTAATAATGACGACACTCGAAGATTATCGTGAACTTGTGAACCAACATGAAGATCAAAACCAATTCCAAGGTCAGGAAACCTTACGCGCCACTCTCGATTTTTATCAAAAGTGGAAAAAAAATATCATGGACGATATTTACGACAGTGATACCATTTTTTCGATAGAATGGGACTTTTTGTACGAGGAAGAAAAACGGTTGTATTCTCACAATTCAGAAAGTTATAAACGAAAGTATATTTTATTTATTGAAATTGAATTGTTTTTTTCTTTGTTCGATTATGTCAAGGACAATTTCGAAAAAATATATCCTGTGTTATGGAAAGATGATTCATTAACAAAAGACTACATATATAATGTATATCCGAAAATCCAATGGAATATTTATCTACGATACATTCTAATGGATATAAATCGTATACGTCAGTACTACTTGACCGATTTTGAGGAGCAATGTCTCAGACAGTTGAAGGAGGAAGTACACAGAATGCAACGTTGCATTGAAAAACGATTTCTTCCCATGGAATCCTACATGAAAGTATTTTACAAAACAGACTTTCAAAAAATCAATTCCTATGATATCCGACGAGAAATATTTGAATATTTGTAACTGTACCAAAATTTGAATAAAAAAAAAATTTTTTTGATGGAAAGAAAAAAATGCGTCAAAAAGCAGTTTCGAAAGAAAAACAGAGTCAACCACCTTCCAGTGATTTTTCCTTAGGAAACGCCATGTTACACGGCATGTTTCAAGGATTTTCGTTTGGAAGTGGAAGCACCCTTGCTCATAATCTTTTTCGTCGAGAGGATCCCAAACCATCTCAATGCCCCGTGGCTCTGAAAAATTTTGAATCTTATTGTAGTGACAAATCAATATCCATGTATACTCCACCCGAGACAATCGAAAAGTGTAATCGTTTATTAGAAGAAATCAAAGATACCTGCTCCAAATAAATGAAAATGCTTTATCACCTGCAAAACAATAGAAATGTTTTTTTTTTCAATCATGGATAAAATTTATAAATATGACTTATAAATTTATTGTCAAAGACATTAATTTTGTAATTACGAACCATAATTTCGACCATTCCTTTGAAAACGGTCCAAGGCCCCTAATACGCCTAAACTTTCGGAAAAAGTTTTACTTTTCTGAATCCAACGATAAAATTGTGGTATGTTCTGTCGAACGTCATTACTCAAATACTCATTAATGAGTAATCGAATTTGAGTCGGTAGATGAGGATCGCTTCCACCGCGCCGAGTCGCCAGTTTCCAATTTTTCAATAAAAATTGTTCTTGGGTTGATAGTACTCCTTTTTTTTGAAGGGCATGATACTGTTTTGGATTTAAATATAATTTATAAAATTCTGTGTACCATTTTTCTATTTTCCGATTTGTTTCCAAACTAACATTAATTTCTGAAATAAAACTCGATTGGGCCATAGAATTGAGATTCATTTGTTCATCGATATCCAAGTCCTGAATTTTTATATTTTTTTTTACAGCCTTACTAAAATCGTCCAATCCAGTTTTTAATATATGATTGTGATTCAAATTCAAAAATTCCAAATTACATTGTGGATTACGTAAGGCTTTTCCAAAAGCAACCGCTCCTTCATTTCTAATTTTATTGCCATTTAGATGTAAATATTTCAACTTACAATAGCGACTATGTAGCGCACAGGCAATGATACTCGCACCTTTGTTCCCAATGGACAAATTTTGCAAGTCAAGATGTTCAATAGTCTGACTTTTCATGGTAAGAATTGTTTTCAACATGTTCAGAAAACGTAAAGACTTTTCATTCGTATCTTCCAGTTGAATATCTTGTACCATAATGTAAGTAATGGTTTGATTGATTCGAAAAGCGTTCTCAATCGTTTTGATCGTGTCATTTTTATCAAAACACACACGAAACGTAACAGTACGAAGTTTACAATTTGATTTTTTCATGAGTTTATAAAATTCTTCTGCATTCTGGGTTTCTTCTTCACGCATGAGCTGAATATTGTCTGTGTGAAGGAGTGGTTCGAATTCAAATTGATAATTATTTGTTTTGATGGAGGTCATTTCTTATGATAAATTTAGAAAAAAAAAATTTGAATAAAAAGTTTCTAAATCTCTCGAATTAAAAAATTA
>MDTE01197598.1_pt1 | contig 13638 bp, 10 predicted proteins | sample 811231 | NCBI WGS metagenome assembly MDTE01 (sample SAMN05326651, study PRJNA326480) | marine metagenome | isolation source: seawater | place: Indian Ocean: Red Sea | collected 2010
CGAAATACGTTACCAACTGCGCCATTCGCTGCAGGGTTCGCTCGTCTTCTATGTCGATTCCCCGTCGCTCCATCGAAGCAGTCACGCTCTCGGCGCGGATAAAGGGAATAACCCCGACGACTTTGGAACCGGTGTAATCCTGAACATCTTCGATGGTCCCGATAGAGGTGTCGAGAGTCTCGGTAATCACGGCGAAAACCACCCCCAGGACCAATCCCAACAGCACTCCCATCAACGCCCTCTCCAGGGGATTGTGAGGATTGTCGGCGGTCTGGGGATCGATCGCCGCCTGCATCAACTGTACCGAATCAACCTTGTTAGCCTCGCGGATCCTGGCCCCCTGCAGTTCCTCTTCGAGTGCTCCCACGACTTGTTGCAAGAGCAGGACCTTGCGCTCGCGACGTCCCAACTCCAAACCGAGGGTCGGTAAGTGCTTATAGTCAAGCTGTAATTGGTCAAGCTTGGCTTCCAGCGCCACTAGATCAGTAGCAATGATCTTCCGCCGTCGCTTCAGTTCTTCCCCCATCGTGCCGATCAGTTGGTCAATCCGTGCATCGAGCTGCTTGACTTTGGGATGCTCTTCGGTGAATTGTACCAACAATCCCTTCTTTTCCAAGTTCAGCGTGTGGAGTTGCTGAATGTACATCATGATCGAGTTACCAACCTGCATCTGCGAAGCACCCTGCAGCGTCTTCTGAGTCAGCTCGCGATCTTTCTTTATCTCAGCCAACATCCCATCAATAACACTGATGGTTTGGACTATGGCATCTCTATTGCGCTCACTTGCGGTGATTTGGCCAAGAATGACACTGGCCTGGGCATCCATTGAGACAATATCGTGTTTCTCTCGGTAATCCCGTGCCTCTTCTTCTGCACGGATCAGTTGCTCTCGTGCGTCATCTCGCTGTTTCTCGACGAATTCCCTGTTTTCCTCGGCCTGTCTATTTTTCTGTTCGTAATCGTGTTCTTTATAGACCTGGGCGAGAACATTCGCCAGATTCCGAGCCATGACAGGGTTGGTATCCGTCGCCTCGATCACCAGAATATTGGCATAGCCCTCTTGATCGACATCGATACGACTTTGCAAAGCCATAACGATTACCGTCGTATCGGCTACACTAGCCGCCTCGTCCAGCAACCCCATTACCTCGGCAGCACGCCGAACCACGGGGAAGCTCTCGATAACGGACATCTGCGTCTCGATTTGATCGCCGACGCTATAACCGAAGGACTCTAGATAGAGATTGGTAACACTTTGGTTGGATTCGATCTGGATCTTGGCACTGGCGGTGTACTCGGGAATCGGCTGCCAAACCTGCGCCATGACGAAACTAAAGAATCCCAAGAGGAAGGCCGTGAAGATCACGATCCCCTTGCGACGGCGCAAAATGCGCCAATAGTCTCTTAAGGTGACTTCATACTGGGCCATGGATATTACCTAAGCTCCAGAAGAAGAAAAAATCCTATCAGCGAGTCGAAAACCTGGGTTTGCGGCCGAAGTCGGCTGCACCCGATGCCGCTCCACGTGACGCCGAACTCCTTGCGGACGGCGCCCCCGATTGAGATTCTCGCTCGATGCCGAAGATCTCGCCAACACAACTAGCGGGAAGTTCTTCGGTTAGCACAACCTCACCGCGGGCAAAAAACCGGCATCCCTCCGCGTGAGCCTCAGCTGCAAGAATCTCCACCACACAGGGAGTATCGCGTTGGTGGCTGCGCGATTCGGCAGCTTCGCGAGTAAGCGATAGATGAACGTAGTAGCGATCTCCAGGAGATATCCCCTCGCTGGCAAAGCGCCTGGCCATGCCCTTGGTTGTTCCCATATAGAGTTTCTCAGGGGGTGGATCTATCGGTTCGCCATCCATATCCACAAAGAAACTATGTCCATAGAGAGCCCTGATGCCAAAATCGTTTAATTCGAAGCGATGTTGCTCCGGGTCTTCGACCAAAGAAACAACATCTTCTTCTTTCACCTCGTCGTAGCGCTCCTGCACACCCTGAACCACCTGGTCCAAAGGCGCATACCCATAGGGATCAATCTCCAATCCGAATTCGTCGGGGCGATGTCTGAGCATCAACGAAAGCAATTTAGAAATACGACTTCTATTTGCCACAGCTATCTGCATCCTTTCAGTTACCAGTTGACCCGGTAGTTTTTATTGATTCCATTTCTCGCGGTAAACTTCGATCGCCTGGGCAATCTGACTATCCGTGAGAGCGAGAATCTGCGCAGCCAGCATCGCGGCATTACGAGTATTGTCGATCCCAACGGTAGCTACAGGAACACCGGGCGGCATCTGCACTATAGAGTACAGGGAATCGACCCCGTTGAGTGCTCCCGAGGCGATGGGGACCCCAATTACCGGCAAGATCGTATGTGCTGCTACTACCCCAGGAAGAGCAGCAGCCAATCCAGCACCGGCAATTATTACTTTGAGACCGCGGCCAGCTGCTTCGCTGGCCCAATTAGCGGTACGCTCAGGATTCCGATGGGCCGAGGACACTACAAACTCGTAGCCAATACCCAATTCCTCAAGCACCGCAGCCCCTTTCCGCATTACTTCTTCATCCGATTTACTACCCATAATCATTCCGACGCTTATTTCTGCCATTTGCAACCCTCTTAAGGAAATCTACTGCAATTTCCAGAACGGAATCCATTCTGGCACAACTACGGGTCAATATAATACAAAGCTGCCGCTGCGCAACGAACCCCAAGGGGTGAAAAAAATCGTTGATTTACAAAAGCTCTCCCCGGCAAATCCGGGTCCAGATGCCATCACTAAGCATTCATCTTGCGACGCAGAAAGGTCGGGATATCCAAATTGTCGGTCGGCGGGACTTGCTGCTCCGACTGGGCATCGTGGTTCCCAGCACCATTACCATCGCGCAAATAGGCGGGAACTTCTCCACCACCACCAGTGGCAACCGCCGAACTATCGGCATGTAACGGACTCTCAATAACCGCGGGAGGCACATTAATCGGATTGATCGATGCTTCTTGTTCCCGATTCCCCAAACCCGTCGATTGCTCCTTGCCAAGGTTAAATCCGGTGGCGATCACTGTCACCCTAATATCTTCCTCCAGACTATCGTCAAGCACGGTACCAAAAATAATAGTCGCTTCGGATCCGGTCGCCTCTTGTATCAGCGACATAGCCTCGTGGACCTCAAAGAGCGTCAGGTTCGAAGCAGCAGCGATATTTATCAATACACCCTTAGACCCGGAGATCGAAACATCTTCCAGCAGTGGACTGTTGATCGCCTTGCGCGCAGCTTCAACTGCTCTATTTTCGCCACTGTGGACCCCTACCCCCATGATCGCATCACCCCCTTTGGAAATCACAGTACGCACATCATTGAAGTCCAGATTGATCTCTCCCGGAACGGTGATCAGATCGGCGATTCCACGCGTCGCCTGCATCAAGACCTCATCCGCTTTGAAAAAAGCATCTTTTAGCGTAGTCTCGCGCCCGCAAATAGTTAAAAGGCGCTGATTCTTGATCGTAATCAGCGTATCGACCTGCTCCTGCAGTTCCTCGATTCCGGACCTGGCATTGTTCATCCGTGGAAATCCCTCCATCATAAAGGGTTCGGTAACAATACCAACAGCCAGTGCTCCCTGTTGTCTGGCAATCTCAGCAACTACCGGTGCAGCACCCGTACCAGTTCCCCCACCCATTCCGGCGGTTATAAAAACCAGATCCGCATCCTGCAACCTTTCGGCGACTTTTTCACGGTCTTCCTCAATCGCCTGCCTACCCACTTCCGGATCCGCACCCGCTCCTAGCCCCCGTGTGACCCCATCGCCAATACAGAGAAAGAAGTCGGCAGATGAAGTCTCCAGGGCCTGTGAATCCGTATTAATGGCTATGAACTCGACACCGTGCATCCCGGACTGAATCATCCGATTGATGGCATTCCCCCCTCCTCCTCCAACCCCCACAACCTTTATCCGCGCCTGACGCTCATTATCGATCATTGTAATTGGCATGTCTATTCCTCCTTGATTTCCGGGGCAGGCAATGGAGCTAACCCCGCGTTTGCAACCACCTTTTCATACGTCCAAATACTGAATCAAAATCGTCCTCGACCATAATCTGCACTTCTTCATCCGACTTTTCCCCGCGCTGTTCGGCCCCATAGAGGACTAACCCCATCGCGGTGGAAAAAACCGGTGTTGAGATGCCTTCAGCCATCCCATAGAGACCGGTCGGTGTCCCCAAGCGCACCGGCATGCCGAACACTCTTTCGCCCAGAGCGACTGCTCCTTCGATCTGCGCCCCTCCGCCGGTCAATACCACCCCCGCTCCCAACACCACATTGGGCATCGCGGCAAAAACCTGCTGGCGCACCAACGCGAAAATCTCCTCCATTCTCGCCTCAATTATTTCGGCCAGATCGCTCCTGGACCCCGGGAAAGCTCCGACCTCTTCCCGGTCTACTGCCAATTCCCTTAACGCCACCCCATAAGTACACTTGATGCGCTCGGCTTCGATCCAGGAGGTACGCAGCCCGATACCCAGGTCATTGGTGACATTGTGTCCACCAAGCCCAATAATCCCTGAATAGCGCAAACCTCCTCTGGAGAAAACCGCAATATCAGTCGTACCTCCACCTATATCAATTATGCAAACCCCCATCTGCCGTTCGTCACCATCGAGCACCGCATAACTGGAGGCCAATGGCTCAAGAGCGATATCACACACATCGATACCCGCGCGGAGGATACTGCGATAGATATTTTGTACTGCCGTCACCGCACCCGTCACCACGTGTACATTGGCCTCCAACCGCACTCCGTACATACCTACCGGATCGGCAATACCTCGTTTTCCATCAACCACAAATTCCTGAGGCAAAACGTGCAATACCTCGCGATCCAATGAAACCTTGACTGCACCCGCAGTTTCGAGAACCCGTTCGCGATCGAGTGCGGCAATCCGCCCACCGGCATCACCAACGGCAACCATACCCGCACTGTTGAGACTAGCGATATGTTCTCCGGTGATTCCGGCATAGACCGAGTCAATTTCGATCCCTGCCATCAATTCAGCTTGTCGCACCGCTTCCCCGATAGCCTGCACCGTCTTCTCCGCATTGACAATCACTCCGCGACGCAACCCATCGGAAGGATGCTGACCTATCCCGCTAATACGCAATCGCCCATCAGCTTCGCGCTCGGCAATCACTACGCAGATTTTGGTCGTACCCAGATCCAACCCTACAATCGAACGATGGCGTCTCTCCCTCCAATTCATCCCGAATCCGCCTCCTTCCTGCCAACAACTACCTGGTCAGAATAGCGCAGATCGATATAAGCTGGATCGGGGTAGTCGCGATAGACCCGCGGCATGATCCTCCTGAGCGTGTGCAAACGACGATCAACTCGATCTAGAGGCAAGCGCACTTCAAGCCCGTCACCGACCATTTGCAAACGCACACATTCACCCGGCATCGGTTGGATCTGAGATATATTGAGGCAAAATTCGGCATCGGCCATCATGGCCTTCTCCCACCATCGCAACATCGTCATCAATACCGAATCCGGCACAACCACCCCCGAGTACAGCGAGTCATCAATCGCTGCTAAACCGGATATGAGCGGTAGATTCAGATCGGAGAAGGATTCTCCCGGGGCCTGGTCTTTGGGGAGCAATACGCCATCGCTGGCGATCCCGTAGGTCTCACCCAATTCGACCCATGCTGTACGACGCCGCTCGACAATCTCGACCGCGAGCCTATCGGGCGGCTTGCGCACTACCAGTGCCCGCTTGATCCAACATACCCCTTCCAATCGCCGCTTGACCTGACTCAAGTCAATCGCAAAGATATTGGTTCCTATCTCGAGGCCGCTGGCAAGGAGAACATCCTCCCCCTCGAGCAATTCCAACCCTTCTATCTCAAGCGCTTTGAGGCCAAAAGTCGGCACCTCCCCCAGATAGTTGACCGCTTGGTACGCAACCAAGCCACTCCCCGTAGCCAGGATCAGAACGGCAATCAAGGACCATCGGATCCGGATCTTTTTGTCGCGATTCACACCAGGTGAAACAGCCAATGGTTGTTTGCGCGTTCTGGTTTTCTTCTGCTTCACGAAATCGCCTCTATATCCGCTCTAATAGCCAAAGCCGAAGCCAGTTGCTCCGCAGTCTCTCCAATGTCGCCAGCACCCATCGCCAAAACCAAATCGCCCGCGTCACATAATTCCAACAAATGAGGAACCAGCTGCTCTCTTTCGGTCAGGTAATCCACCGCTGCATATCCCCTCGAGTGCAAGGCGTTTTGAATAATACCAGAATCCACACCCGGTAAGGGAGTTTCTCTAGAGGCAAAAATCTCGGTGAGTACCACGTGGTCGGCTGCCGCCAGTTCGCGGCCAAAATCCTCGGCGAAGTCGCGGGTACGCGAATAGAGATGAGGTTGAAAGACCGCTATCACCCTGCGGCCACTTTGACGGGCGGCCGCGATCACCGCCGCCAATTCAGCCGGGTGATGCGCATAATCATCTATAACGAGTACCCCTCCAGCCTCTCCCTTGCACTGATAACGCCGATCAACTCCGTTAAACTTCGCCAATGCTTCGGATATTACCGGAAAATCCACTCCCAACCCAGAACTCAGTGCAGCTGCACCAGCCGCGTTACGAGCATTGTGCTCGCCGTGAACCTGCAATTCTATTTCACCCAGCGACTGCCCGTCAAAGCAGATCTCGAATCGACTACCCCAGGCTCGCGTTTCGAGACCTGCGATTCGATAATCGTTATCGTCATCCATACCATAAGTGCAATGGGTACGATCGAGGCTGGCTAATACGCCTTCGCCTACTAACCCATCCCCAGCCAACACACTTTTCCCATAGAAAGGCAGACGCTCAAGAAATTGTCCAAAAGCTATTTCAACGGCTTCGAAATCCCCGTAACAATCCAGATGCTCTGCATCGACACTGGTCACCAGAGCCAGACTTGGATAGAGATGCAAAAAACTGCGGGCGAACTCATCGGCTTCGACTACAAAAAATTCACCGCGCCCCATCTCAGCCTGTGGCCGCCCATTCACCCAACCTCCCACCAGGACCTGGGGTGCAAAACCCGCGTGGCGCAAAATCGTCGCCACCATCGAAGCAGTCGTCGTCTTCCCATGAGTACCAGCCACTGCAAGGGTAAATGGTTCACGGGTCAACTCACCGAGTATCTCGGCCCGACTAACGGTGGGAATCCCCTGGCTGACAGCGGCATTGAGCTCGGGATTGTCAGCCGGGATTGCCGCCGAATAGACTACTAGGTCAGCCCCTGATATCCATTGGCAATCGTGTCCTGCATGAACCGTGAAACCCTCCTGGCGCAAAAGCGCAAGGCTCTGAGATTCGGCCTGATCCGAGCCACTCACACAACAACCTTTCGCAGCCAGGATCCGGGCCAACCCTTCCATCCCAGCCCCCCCAACTCCGATCATATGTACCCGGTGGTATTGACCAAAAAGAGGGCTCATCTCCGCACCTTCGCCACAGTACGGCCGCGCTTAAGGGACCCCCGCGACGTCGAACGCGCAACCCCGAGTAATATGCCAACACCAGCCATATTCCCCATCAACGACGATCCTCCATAGCTGACAAAAGGCAGCGGCAGCCCGGTAGTCGGCAAGATCCCCGTGACCACACCCATATTCAGCAGTGCATAGATCGAAATCATCGCCGCAATACCCGTGGCCACCAAAAAACCGTGATCATCGCCTGATTGACGTCCAATTCGCAATCCATAGTACGCAAAAACCACGAAGAGTCCGAGCACTGTCAAAGAGCCCAAAAGCCCCATTTCTTCCCCGACGAAGGCAAAGACGAAATCCGTATGAGGTTCGGGTAAATACTGTTCCTTTTGCATGCTATTTCCCAAGCCCACACCCAGTAAACCACCGCTACCCAAACCATAGAGAGACTGCATCACCTGATAATAGCCGTCTGGATTCCCATCTGGATCGATGAAATTGAGTAAGCGCCGCATCTGGTAACTCGAACTGGCCAGCGAAATTCCAACGCCTAGAATCGCCACCAATCCGGCCCCTGCCAGATGCTGTAAGCGCACTCCACCCACCCAGAGCATAACTAGGGCGATAAGCCCCAGGGCGATCGCAGTCCCCAAATCGGGTTGCAACGCGATGAGTACCAACACGCAGCCAACAACCAAGAGCCGGGGTAGCAATCCGCGGCGAAAACGGTGAATCTCGTCGCGCTTGCGCACCAACACATCAGCCAGGTAAAGCACCAAAGCCAATTTGGCAAATTCAGCAGGTTGAAAAGCGATACCGAAACCCGGGGCGGGCAAACTCAACCAGCGCTGAGCCGGCCCCTGGCCCCAGGCCAGCACCAACACGAGCGGAACCAGAGCCAGCAACATGATCGGCCGAGAAGCCCGAGCCCACCACTCCAAAGGGACCTGAGACAGGATGAACATCAAGGAAAGCCCGATAAGGGCACGCAAGAGCTGTTTCTTAAGAAAGAGACTCGAGTCGCCGTAGCGACGTTCTGCCAGCACGGAGCTGGAACTGTAGACCATAACCAGTCCCAAGCCCACCAACAGCATACAGATAAGCAATACGTACATGCTATCGCGTTGTACGGCTGACATCTAAAGACCGCGCCTCTCGGCGTCCATAGAGCAAGGGACGCTATTACGCCAAGGGGATCGCAAATACGCCCGGTGGGATCGGGCGATTTTATTGACAAGCGGTAGGGGGAACTACCGCATGATTCGCTTCACAACTGCGTCCAGAGCCATGCCCCTAGACGCCTTGACCAGAACAACATCTCCGCAACCTAATTGGGCCGCGGCAAATTCTCCGATCTGGTCCGCATCCTCAAAATGGCGAGCCAGATCTTTATCCATACCTGCCGAGCGAGCTGCATCGACCAAGTGCTTAGCTTCGCTTCCGACCGTTAAGACCATATCGGCGTTCTGAGCTGCCTGCTCGCCAGCTACGGCATGCAGGCGACTGCTCTGAGGACCGAGTTCCAACATATCCCCGAGAACGGCAATTTTGCGTATTCCTTCTACTTCTGCGAGTAGCTCAAGTGCCGCCGCCATTGAATCGGGATTGGCATTATAGCAGTCATTGATCACCACGATCCCGTCTTTACGTATGATTTCAGCACGCATATGCACCGATTTAAAATCGGCCAGAACCTGCTGAATATCTCCCCACGGAACACCTAAGATGCGTCCGATAGCCGCCGCCGCCAAGGCGTTGTAGGCGTTATGCCGTCCGGGAATATTAAGATCAATAGGAGTATTATGTAGAAGGAAGTGGCCGCAGCTCTCCTGGTCAAGGACGAGTCCCTCCCCACGAAACTCGCTCTCACGCGTGAAACCGAAGGTCAGGAGTCTCCCCTTTGTCCTCTTAGCCTCCTGAACCACGACACGGTCATCTGCGTTAACGAGAGCCGTTAAAGACTCGCCCAGATAATCCAGGAGCTCCCCTTTAGCTTTGGCCACCCCTTCTACAGATCCAAAAAATTCTAGATGCGCGGTCCCAATATTGAGCAGGACCCCGATAGTAGGCTCGGCAATTGAACACAGGTAGCGGATATCCCCGACTCTTCGAGCTCCCATCTCCAAAACCACCGCCTCGTGGTCTGGAGAAAGTTCCAATAAGGTGCGAGGCACTCCGATTTCGTTGTTTTCACTGCCTGCTGTTGCTAAAACCTGGTACTGCGATCCCAGGACTGCAGCGATTAATTCCTTAGTCGTCGTCTTGCCCGAACTACCGACTACGGCGACGACCGGCAAATCAAAACGCCGGCGATATGCCTGGGCGATAGATCCTAAAGCCCTTAGCGTCGAATCAACAACCAACAATGGGCCCGCTGCCGACCGCTCGACCCCTTCCCATCCGCGCTCGACCAAGGCGGCACAAGCCCCTTGAGCAAATGCGACCTCAACAAAATCATGACCATTGAATCGCTCGCCATTCAGCGCAACGAAGAGGTCGCCCTCACTGATCATTCTGCTATCGGTCGTCAATCCTGAACTGCTATCTTGACTTAAGATACCAACAAGATCGGCATCCGTCCACTGGAGAATTTCGCTTAATTTCACCCCTTGCAAGAATCACCGCCTCCTCGGGGGTGTAAAACCCGCAATGCCCGTCGAGCTACCTCCCTGTCGTCGAAAGAGATGACGCAATTTGCTAGCTCTTGCTCCGACTCGTGTCCCTTCCCGGCAATGAGTACAATATCTCCGCTACGCGCCTCAGAAAAAGCAGTGATAATCGCCGTTTCGCGGTCAATTTCACACAGCGAAACACTGTTCTGTGGTACCCCCTCAGCAATATCGCAGAGAATATCCTGAGGATTTTCACTGCGAGGGTTATCCGAAGTCAAAACCGATATATCGGCCAATTCACCGGCAACTTTTCCCATCAAACTCCGCTTGCCCCGATCTCGATCTCCACCGCAGCCGAAAACGCATATCAGGCGCCCCTCGCCCAACTCGCGAGCCGTGCGCAAAATCCGCTCTAATGCATCGGGGGTATGGGCATAGTCTACGATAACTGCGAAATCTTGCCCCTCGACAATTCGTTCAAAGCGACCAGGGACATTATCCAACGAAGCGATACCCTGCAATACGGCTTCGGATTCTAGCCCCAGCCCCAGGCCCGTGGCCAAAGCCGCTATAGCGTTGTAGCAATTAAATTTACCGGTCAATCGGATCTCTAGGTCAACAGGTCCTTCCGGGGTTTCCACATGCAAATACGTCCCCAGAGGACTGGGCTCGACTTCTTTCAACCGAATCTGAGCTGCTGGGCCACAACCGTAAGTCACGACGCGCCCCGGGGTTCTTTGCGCCAACTCAACCGCCATAGGATCGTCGGCATTAATAACTGCGACTCCCTCTTTATCAAGTCCTTCAAAGAGCCGGGACTTAGCAGAGAAATACCGGTCCCAGGTTCCGTGAAAATCGAGATGGTCTCGCGTCAAATTAGTAAATACTGCCGCGTGAAAAGGGATGCCCTCAACGCGCTTTAATGCCAGTCCATGTGAAGACACCTCCAGAACCGCGGCCCGCGAACCAGAATCGACCATCAGCCGCAACCAGCGATGGAGTTCGATCGCCTCCGGTGTGGTATTTTCAATCCTCTCCAACTTTCCGCCAACCCAAGCGCCTAGAGTCCCCAAATATCCACAGGACAACCCTGCTCTTTCAAGTACGCTCCGGAGCAAAAAGGCGGTAGTCGTTTTGCCGTTGGTTCCGGTTATCCCGATATTGGTCATCGCATGCCCGGGAAAGTTGTAAAAGCGTGCGGCCAGCTTGGCGAGAGCCGTTCTGCAATCTCCGACTAGCACCCGCGTCGCTCCATTGCATTCTACGGGATCCTCCACGACCACCGCCCGTGCTCCACGACTTAGGGCATCGCCGATAAATAAGTGCCGATCCCTTTCCTGTCCCCCGCGTATCGCGACGAAGAGATCCCCCTGCCCCACACTGCGAGAATCGCAATGAATTCCTTCCAGATCCACCTCCCGGTCCCCATCCACATCGGCGCCGGGCAACTCCTCGAGCAGGCATTCCAACTTCATCTAAATATCCTGAGGGCTCTGGTCAGAAACGGTATGTACATGCTGTGCTCGACGCTCTTCCCACCCACCGCCAATCGGCTGAAGCCCATCGCCAACTCGCCCCAAAGTGCACTCGATCCGCGCGGGGCGCCCCAGCATTCCAGGCAGGGGAGATTGGCGAACTACGATTTCACCCACGCCGGAAAAGACAATCGGCATTGCCCGCATTTCAGCTTGAAAACGGGCGACCTCACGAGTCATCCCGCGTAGATCCGGTACCGAGGGCATCTCGACTTGTCCAGGTTTAGCAGCACGCTCGACCAATAAGCCACCTGGCAAATGGAGAATTCGCTCCATAACTCGGCGAAATGCCGGAGCAGCAACATGTCCGCCCCATCCATCGACACGAGGATTTTCGACCATCACAATGCATACATACTGAGGATCTTCCGCCGGGAGGAAGCCAGCAAATGAAGCGATACTGGCATCTGGGTCATAGCCACTCCCGTCCTCTGCCGCCCTCTGGGCAGTACCGGTCTTTCCCGCTACTTCTACTCCTTCGATCTGAGCTCTGCGTCCAGTGCCGTTTTCCACAACTCCCACCAATACTCGCCGCAAGGTCGCCGCCGTTTCTCGCCGTAAGACTCGCCTAACCTTTTGCGGCTCATCCAAACTCTCGAAGTTTCCTTCGGCATCGGTCGTTCCCGCAACCAAGCGCGGTGCCATAAGCACCCCACCATTGGCAATCACCCCATAAGCCAGCGCCAACTGCAGGGCCGTCGCCCCGATTTCCTGACCGATTGCAATGGTCTCAAGCGAGCGCTCTGACCACTTATCAACCTCAGCCAACAATCCAGAATTCTCGGCCGGCAAGTTAATTCCAGTCCGCGTGGCGAAACCAAAACTGCGGATATATTCGTAAAATCGCGACCGAGGCAACCGTCGGGCGAATTTGATCAAACCAATGTTACTCGATTTTTCGATGACCTGAGAAAAGAGTAGATCGCCGTAGGCCTGCGTATCGCGGATAATATCTCCATTGGGAAGTTCCAGTTCCCCATCCTCACAGTAGACGGGACTTTCCAGACGCGCCAGCCCGTCTTCAAGAACAGCAGCGGCAGCAACAACTTTGAAGGTCGAACCCGGCTCATAAGCATCGGTTATGACGCGGTTACGCCTGAGTTCAGGCGATGAATCAGCCGCTTTATTCGGATCGAAGAGAGGCAAATTAGCCATCGCCAAAACCTCACCGCTCCGCGGATCGAGTATAACTCCCAAAGCACCTTCAGCCCGGGATTCATCAATAGCCTGCGCTAACTCTTCTTCGAGAATCCCCTGGTATACGGCATCGAGAGTCAGCACCAAACTACGCCCGTGTTCCGGATCCTCGCGCTCTTGCTGTCGCCCGGGTACCTGACGCCCCATAGCATCAACATAGCCCAGCAATAAACCGTCTCTTTCGCGCAACATAGCATCGAAAGCCCTCTCAACCCCCTCGCGACCGCGGTTATCTATATTCGTGTGGCCCACGAGTTGGCCCGCCAGTGCCCCCAGGGGATATCGACGGCGGGTTTCAGGGTGCTCAAATACCCCGGCATAATCGACCTGGCCAATCTGAGCCAGATCGCGATCGACCACTTGGCGAGCCAAGTAAACAAAAGGCTTGCCAGTATTCAATTGACGTTCGACATACCCGGCCCGCTCATCGCCCAGTGCCTTAAACTGGTCAACGACACGTTCAGGGTATTCAACCCGTTCGGGATAAGCGTAAAATGAGGTGGTCTGTATATCCACCGCCAAATCGTTGCCACGCCGGTCCATAACCCGGCCTCGGCTGGCCTTTAACTCGATGCGACGCTGGTACTGCTCGCGAGTCCTATTACTGTATTCGTCATGTCGGAGAACCTGAATCTGCACCAAGCGCATGGACAATCCAAGCCAAGCCACGGCCCCCATGATCACGACCCAGCGCAACCGGCCCGCACTGCGAAGATCCAGTGCTCGATCGACCATTACTCACCCTTCCAATGTGCCAACAGATCTTCTTCATTATTGGCGCGCGGGTTAATCATACCAAGTTGACCGATCGC
>MDTE01069587.1_pt1 | contig 13637 bp, 7 predicted proteins | sample 811231 | NCBI WGS metagenome assembly MDTE01 (sample SAMN05326651, study PRJNA326480) | marine metagenome | isolation source: seawater | place: Indian Ocean: Red Sea | collected 2010
ATCGTGACGTGAGTGTCAACCGCGTCAATCATTTCAAAAGTCCCGCTTCTCGTCGCGCTCCGCTCCCCACGGATCCCCGACGATGGGGAAGCGTAAGAAGAAGGAGGCGAACCTCAACATGCCGCGGAAGAAGCGCGCCGATGAGCTCGCGGCGGCGGAGGCGAAGGAGGCCGAGGAGGAGGCCCGCCTGAGGGAGGCGAGCTCGGACGTGCCGCTGGCGGATCTGGTGGCGTCCTTCGCGGACGAGCTGCGGTGCCAGCTGTGCTCCGAGATCTTCGAGGACCCGTGCACGCTGCCGTGCGGCCACAACTTCTGCCGCGCGTGCGCCGAGGAGAGGCTGCACGGGAAAGGGGTGTACAAGAACGAGTGCCCGCACGAGAGGTGCACGCAGCCGTGCTACGTGAAGGACCTCGAGCGCAACCACACGATCGCGAGCATCGTGGCGACGCTCAGGGACGCCGTCGCGCCCTTCGCCGCGGGATTCGATCGATCCCGAGGCCGCGAACCCTCCGCCGCGAGGGCCGACGCGAACCACGGGAAGAAGAACGCGGACGCCGGGCGGGACGACGAGAGGGGCGACGCGGACGGGGTGCCCACGTTGGAGGGCGGGGTGCCCACGACGACGAAGGACGGGGTGCCCGCGACGACGAAGGACGGGGTGCCCGCGACGGAGGAGTGCGCTCGACTCGCCGAGGAGATCCGGGAGATCGACGCCGTGGCGAACTACCTGCGACGCGAGCTGGAGAAGATCAGGGCGGCGAGGGCGGCGAGGGCGGCCGAGGACGCCGCCGCCGCCGCGCCGTGCGGCACCCAGACCCAGACCCAGACCCAGGGCGGATCCACCCAGGCGCTGGGACAGTGCGCGCGACTTAACATGACCCAGGCGCGGCACCTCTACCTCATGGCGCACGGCGAGGCCCCCAAGAGGGGCGCCACGCTCAAGAAGCTCCGAGCGGCGGCGGCTAAGCTCGACCCGGATGTGGTCGCGGCGGTGCTCGGCGCGAACGTCGCGGGTTCAAACCGCGACGAGGACGAACGGCGCACGCGGGCCGAGCGAGACGAGGCGAATCGGCGGCGGCGCGAGACCGTCGCCGCGGAGCGCGCGGCGCCGGCGGTGCCCGCGGGCGAGCGTCGAAGGGTTTTCGCGTTTACGCGGTCGTCGTCGGGCGGGAAGGAGAACGACGGCGACGGTAACAAGAGTCCGGAGAGTAACAAGACGCGGTTCGCGGCGGACGTCGCGCGACTGAACAGGCTCGACCCCGACGGGGGCATCGCGTCGTACGCCGAGGAGTGCGGCGCGTCCACGCCGCTGCCGCCCTCCGTGACCCACCTGCTCTTCGACAACGGCCGCCGGTTTGACAACTTCCTCGACTCTTCCCGGATCGTCGCGAAGCGCACCGTGCGGTACCTCGAGGCGATCCTGCGCGGGATCTGGGTCCTCCACGTGGACTACATGAAAGACTGCGCGTCCGCGGGTCGGTGGCTGGACGAGCGGGAGTACGAGCTGCGGGACGCGGGCATCGCCGCCGGCGCGTTCGCCGAGGCGATTGACGCCGCCGTCGACGAAAACGTCGACGACCTCGGCCCGCCGGGGGGCAGGAAGCGCGCGGCGGCGGGCGCGGCGGGGGTGTTCGCCGGCGAGCGCGTCCGCGTCGTATCCTTACCCGCGGACGTTCCGGTGACGCTCGCGGAGTTCACCCGTCTGCTGGAAGCCGGCGGCGCCATCGTCCTAAACGACACGCGTTTACCCGCGAGCGAACGCGATCGATCCTCTGCGTCTCCCCCGAGGGCGTCGCGCGACCAGGACCAGGTCCCGGAGAGCCAGCCCGGAGAGACGGGCGGTGGGGAAGGGGAGACGGGCGCGGGAGGACGCGTCGAGTCGGAGCGGGGCGGAGCGGGATGCGATCCGCCCACCGCGACGGTGGCGTCGAGCGTCGGCGAACTCTCCGACGACGACGCGGGCGCGGGACGGGGCGTCGCCGTGGACTGGCACTGGGTGTTTCACAGCATCGTGCACCACAGGGCGTTGGATAAGGAGCCGTACCGTCGGGCGCTGCTCGACGCGGGCGGGAAGGGACGCGAGTGAGGTTTCTAGCGAACGAGCGGGGGGAGGGCGCGTCGGCGGGCGTCGATTTGATTCACAATCAGATTCTCGTCGCTCTCGGTTTAGTTGGACGCCTCGAGGGTCTGCTCGGCGGCGGGGCCGGGGTAGGTGCAGATGCCGAGGCCCTGGATGGGCTGGCACTTGGCGGACATGGGGCATCCACCGTTGGGGTACATGCCGTTGGGCTCGCAGATGAGCGCGCACTGCGACGGCTTGGACGCGCCCGGGGTCTGGAGCACGCACTGGCCCTCGGCCGTGGCGAGGCGGTACTTATCCGCGGGGCAGGGCTGCGTGGGGGAGCACTCGGGGGAGCAAAAGGAGCCGGGGATGCCCTGAATGGATACCTTCTTCTCGTCCGTCATGCAACCCCCAGTATTTGGGTTCCCGTAAGGTAACTTGTGCGCGGCGACGGCCAGGAAGTCCTGCGTGAGCTCCATGACGTGGATTCCCTCAGCGGTGGATTGTGCGTCCAGGGAGACGGCCTGCGGGGTCTCGCGGGCGGCGTGCGCGCCGACGACGAGCGCAGCAATGATGGCGAAGAGGAGGTTGACGTTTTTCATCGTCGGATTGCGTGCGATGCGCGGTCCTTAACGAGGGGCAGGCGCAGATCGCCGAGCGGTTTTTGGAATAATTCATTTCGACGCGACGCGAGGGACAAAAACAGACGCGAGGGACGAGATTTAACATCACTCGCGCCACAGACGGGGTCGCGATGCGGCGGCGCGCGTACCTATGGGCGTTCGTCATCGCCGCGTTCACGTCGTGGTCGCTCAAGGGCATGGCGATGTCCGTGCGATGGGACCCCGGCGTGTCCAAGCCCGTCCGAGACGCTTTCGCCGCGGCGGAGCGCTCGATGGGGTTCGGCGGAGGGGGCGACGCGACGACGGGCCAGCCGTACGGCTACCGGGGCCTGCCGGGGCTCGCGAGAGGGTGGATCGCGGGGCGCCGGAACGATCTCTCCGACAACCAGTGGCGCACCTTCCGCGATAACCTCCCGCTGCTCGCGGCGGCGGCGGTGGCCACCTCCGCGCTGTCGCGCGCCGTGCGTCGAGCCGCGCGGGGCGCGAGGGACGCCGGCAAGATCCTCATCCCCTTCCACGTCGTCTACGGCGCCGCGTTCGCGTTCTTCCTGCACGGCTTCGGCGCGCTCTGGCCCGCGTGCCTCTGCCTGGCGCACTACGCCCTGTGTCGCGCCGCCGCGGGGCGGCCGATGATCGGCCCGATCCTCGTGTGGGGCTTCGCCATCGCGGCGCTGGCGCGAGTGCAATTTCGCGCGCACGAGTGGACGTTCGCGTCGCTCGCCGACGCGACGTCGCCGATGTTGTCGCGCGCCGCGCGCCAACGCATCGCCGCCCTGGACGCCCCCCGCAACCGGGGGTCATCGCCGCGGTGGTGGATCCACTACAACCTCCTGACGCTGCGCATGATCAGCTTCGGCATGGACCTGCACTGGCGCCGGTTGGAGACACGCGACGACGACGGCGACGACGACGCGGGTCCCGGCGATCACCGAAGCCTGGTGTCGAGACCGCGACGCGAGGTGAGGTACTCGCTCGGGGAGTACCTGGCGTACGTGACGTACCCGCCGCTGTACCTCGCGGGACCGACGTGCACGTTCAACGCGTTCGCGTCGCAGCTGCGGCGGCCGCTCGGCGCCGGATGCGTCGCGCTCCGAGGCCGTTCGGTGGCGCGGTATTTCGCGGCAAAGTTTGCGGGGGTCCTGCTCATCCTCGAGGTGTGGACGCACACCATCTACGCGAACGCCATGTGCAAGTCGAGGGTGTGGCAGTGGGGGAGCGGGCGGGGGGAGTACGGCGCGTACGGGCCGTTCGAGGTTGGCGTGCTGTCCCTGATGGTGCTCAACTTCATGTGGCTGAAGTTCACCGTCATCTGGAGGTTCTTCCGGCTGTGGGCGCTCGCGTCCGGGGTGGAGGTCCCCGAGAACATGCTCCGCTGCATAAACAACAACGCCACCATCCTCGGGTTCTGGAAGGGATGGCACGCGTCTTACAACAGGTGGCTCGTGCGGTACATCTACGTCCCGCTCGGCGGCGCGAGATACAGGCTCCTGAACGTGTGGGCGGTGTTCGGGTTTGTCGGCGCGTGGCATGACAAGGTTGCGTGGCACCTCATCCACTGGGCGTGGATATTCGCGCTGTTCCTCGCGCCGGAGATGGCCGTGCGCGCTGTCGGCGCGAAGTACTACCGGACCCCCGAGGCGCGTTCCAAGCTGGCGTACAAGCTGGCGAGAGCCGCGTGCGGCGGCGCCACGATCCACGTGCTCGTCGCCGGTAACATGGTCGGTTACGTCGTGGGCGCGGACGGGCTGTCGCAGCTGTGGAGGCTCTACGCGGACGACGTCGGGAGCGCGTTGCGGTTCTTCGCGATGACCATGGCCATGATGTCCGCGGCGGCGCACCTCGGGTTCGAGCAGCGAGCGAGGGAGGACGCGGCGAGGGAGGGCGCGGCGAGAGAGGGCTCGGCGAAAGAGGGCGCGGGTAAGGGGGCGGCGGGGGGCGACGCCGGGAGCGGCGGTGGCGAGCGCGACGCGGTCGGGGCAGGGGGAAGGAGGCGCGCGGCGGGCGGTCGCGGCGGCGCGGAGGATGCGGCGCCCGCGGGGGACTCCAACGGCGTTGAGGGCGGGCGACGAGGACGGTAGCGGGCGCCGAGTGATTTGCTGAGTCAGAAAAAAGCTTCTAGAAGGATCGTGTTGGACACAGTCGCGATTGAGCGCAAAACGTGCTCCCGCGGGGGCTCGCTCCCGGTCGCATCATCCCCCGCGCATAGCGCCGTCGACTGACTCGATACTCGAGCACACACCGTGTGCATCCTCTGCGCGCGTCGCCCTCCGCGATGTCCGGCACACCCCGACCCACCGTTGGCGCGGATTCGACGACCGCGACTCCCGGCGCCGATCGGCACACGGACCCCGTGGCTGCAGCGCCCGCACCAGCCGCGGTGGTCTCGCACGAGACCGACGAGGACGTCGCGAAGCGCCTATCGCACGAGCTTAACGTCACCGGACGCGCCAGGAGGGCGCCCGCGCCGTCTTACGTCCCCGCGCCCATCAAGCAAGGGTTGGACCCGGAGCGGTTGAAGCTGCTCAGGAAGAGGCAGAGGGACAAGGCGCGAGTGGTGAAGGACGCCGCCAAGGCCAAGGCCAAGGCCAGGCGCGCCGCCGCGGAGGCGAAACGAAAGAAGAGGAAAGACGCCAGGAGGGCGGCGCGGCAAAACGCGGACGGGGCGCCCGAGAGACCCAAGAAGGCCAAGAAGGCACGCGTCGACGAGGAAGACGTCACCCTCGCGGAGCTCCTCTGCGCGGACCCTCTCCTGAAGGCCGAGCCGCTCGAGGAGGAACCCGACCAGTCCGCGGACGCCGACGGGGAACGCGGCCGCGGCGGCGACGACGACGTCGATCCGGACACGCCGGAACCCCGCCAGTCGGACCTCGACGCCCGACGCCCGACGAACCGCGAGCCGACGCCGACGGACACAGCTGTGTCGCCGGACACAGCTGTGTCGCCGCCGCTCGTCGACTACGGGGTCCTCGCCGACGACGAGGACTGGCGGTCGACCCTGCCCCGACGGGAGATGCCCCCGCCCGAGGGGTACTCCGCGGGGACCCTGGTCTGGGCGTTCCTCAGAGGCGCGCGGAAGTACCAGAAGGACCGCGGCGGCGACACAGCTGGCGGCGGCGGCGACACAGCTGGCGGCGACGACGCAAACGGCGACGCGAGCCTCGGGCGGGGCGTGTGGTGGCCCGGTCGCGTGTGGAAGCTTCGCAACGCGAGGAGCGCGGCTGCGCTGTGGCGCAACCGCGGCGCGCCCCCGTCTCAGCCCAGGGCGTTGGTCAGGTGCTTCGGCGACGGGAGCTTCGTGTGGTGCGCGCCGAACGAGCTCGCGAGGTACGCGGGAGACGATACCCTTCGGGACGCGCGAGCCGCCGAGCTCTTCGCGTCCGCGGCGCGGGGGTGCGCCAGGCGAGACTGGAGCGCCACCGGGGGCATTCGGGTGTACGCGCAGAACGTGCGCAAGGCGTTGCGGGAGGCGGAGGAGGCGGAGATCATGGACTGGGACACGCCGCCGTGGACGGACAGCGACGACGCGTACAGCGACGACGACGACGACCGGGACCAAACCCGGTCGTCGCTCGGTCGGGGACGGCGCGGGCCCCGCGAGAGGGAGGCGGCGACGGACGACGCGGATCATCACGACGGAACTCCCAAGGATGGACTCACTCCCGACTGGATAATCGACGCCGGGTGTCGCATGTTCGGCCTGAATGTTCCCACCGTGCAAGAGCCCATCATCAAGGGTCTGCTGGATCCCTGCACAAACGACAAGCGCGATCCAAACATTCCCGCGGAGAAGACCTACGATAAGAGGCAGGATGGTTTGAAGCAGGAGAATCCTTGGAAAGGGTACCACGTCATACTGAACCCTTCGTACGAGTCACAGGTGCAGTGGCGGTTCATCAACCGCGCGATAAACGAGGTGGAGTGGGGTTTCTGCCCAGGTATCCTGCTCGTGTGCCGCAACAGCACAGACACCTCCTACTTCCAGCGACTGCTCCCGTTCCCGCGGATCTTCCTTCGGAGGGACGCCGTGCGATTCAAGGACTACACGCACACGCCCATCGGCTTCGGCATTGCGGTCTTTTGCCTTGTCTCCCCGATCGTTACCCCCGAGGAGAAGATGGCCACGTACTCAAGGTTTTACAACGAGTTTAGGCACGCAGGCGAGTTCAACATCCCGTTTGATGGCGAATTTTTATCCGACGTCAGATTTAAGGAGCTCACCGATCGGCTCCACGTGGAGGCCGCGCTCAAGTACCGCGACAGCTGGGTGGCGTGCGACGAGTGCGATCGTTGGAGAGAGGTACCCCCGACCCAGTCCCTCGCGGAGGTTGGTGCTAAAGACACGTGGCGGTGCAGGGACGCGTATCCGCAGCTCGGGTGCGACGCTCCCCTCACCGGTCGAGAGTACAAGGCGTTCTCCGTGGCGACAAAAGGACAAGCTACGCCCTTGCTGGCGGCAAAAAGAGGGACCGACATCCTCGGCTATGATGGCGCCGACGAGGAGGACGAGGAGGAAGACGGCGTGGTGTTGGCACTGCCGTGCCCCGAGGTTGAGGAAGAGGCTAAGGAGGAGGTTGTTGAAAAATACGAGCCCGATGAGGAGGAGGTGATGGAGGATGAAGACGAGCGCTGCGACGACGGGGACCCGTGGCTCGACGAGGCCACCATGCGAAGAGGACGTAAGCGCTTCACCCTCGTCGAGGAATCTTTCCGCAAGTCGTCCAAGCTCCGCGGCGCTGCGGGGACGCCCTCGTCGCAACACAAGATTGGGTGCAGATGCGCCCTCACTCGGTGTCGAGAGAAGCGGGCCAAAGAGATGGAGCTCCTGACGCAGACGCCCCACGAGCTCCTCTCCCGACCCGAGTGGATGGGCGTCCAGGATGCCATGCGCGAGGCCGGCGAGCTCTCGCAGTTCGAGAAGGAGAGATTGGAGCGAATCAGGCGCAACCGGGAGAAGCTCCGCGAGCTGATGCACTCCAAGGAGGACGTCGCCGCGGTTGCGCTGCAAAGGGTGGCCGAGGCCTCCGCCGCGAGGAACGCGTCGCGCAGGATCCTACACGCCGCCGAGGAGAGGCACAGGCGGGCCACGGCGGTGGCGGCCGCGACGCTTGTGCGATCGAGTAAGGCTGCAGCCGCCGCGCGCGTCGCGGAGGCTGAGGTTGCCACCGCGGAGGCTTCGGTGGCTTCGGCTCTGGAGGAGGTGCAGAGGGCGCGGCTGGTCGCCTCGAGGCTCGAACGGGCCGCGGTGGAGAGGAACAAGGAGTGCGCGGTCGCGGAGGCGGCGCTGGAGTCGGATAAGAAGGAGGAGGATGAGGAGGATGAGCAGTAGCGTCTCCGGGGCTGAAACCGGTTTTTATTGACGACCGGATCGGGGCGTCGACCAACCACGGCCGACTTTTTTGGTTGTTGAATCGCGCACCGTTCGACACTGCTCGGGGCGCGCGGTGACCGGCGGGATGCGTCGATCGTTCGTTATCCTCGTTATCCTCGTTATCCTCGGGGGCGTCGCACCCGCGGCGCGCGCGGAACCGCCACAGGAGGACTGGACCCTGTGGAATAACCTGTACCAGCGGTGCCTGTACAACTGCGGCTTCGACGGATGCTCCAGGCTGGGGTACAAGGACGTCACGTACGTGACCGGCGGGTGCGTCGAGGGTTGCAGGAACGGGGGTCCGAAGGACGGCGGCGCCGCGCCCGACTTTGACCTCGGCATGAAACTCACGGGGTGGACGTGCCAGACCGACTGCAAGTACCGGTGCATGCACACGCTGCAGACGATCAGGCGGAGCGAGGGCCTGCCACCTGCCAAGTTCTACGGGAAGTGGAGCTTCACCAGGGTGTTCGGAGTGCAGGAGATCGTATCGACGCTCGCGTCGCTGGCCAACATGGGGGTCCACCTGTGGTTCATCCCGTCGGTGTACGCAGCCGCGAGGAACAGGACGTCGGGGGCGCCGACGGAGGCGACATCGGCGGGACCCGGCTCGGCACTCGCCAGGACCTGGCTCGTCAACGCAGCAATCAACGCCAACGCGTGGCTATGGAGCGCGGTGTTCCACACGAGGGACACGCGATGGACCGAGTTCATGGACTACACGTCCGCCAACCTGCTCATGTTCTCGGCGCTGTACTGCGTGTTGGTCAGGACGTTTGAGCTGGACAACCGGCGAAGCGCGGGGCTGTTTTTCGCGTTTTTCGCATGGCTGGTGTCGCACGTGTGGATGGTCAACAACCCGCCGGACCGGAGCGTGGAGTCGTACCGGTGGGAGGTCAACATGCGAGTGATGATGACAATCGCGGTCGCTCACTGGGCGATCGTGCTGCCGTGGGCGTACGGATGTAGGCTGCGGAGGGGCGGGTTTGGCTCGGGGAACCGGAGGCGGCTGTCACACCCTGGCCGGCACTCGCTGGCGCTCTTTGCCATCCTCTGGCACCTAGCGGCGCTCGCCGAGGTGTTCGATTTCCCGCCAATCTGGGGGTACCTGGACTCCCACGCGCTGTGGCACTGTGGCACGCCCCACTGCATCTGGCTGTGGTACAGGTTTCTGAAGGAGGATCTGCGGTGGGACGGAGTGGCAAAAAAGGATCAATGATTTAGATTTTGTAGATGCTCTCGCTATAAACCAGCCCCTCCTACGTTCACTTGCCAGTAGTGGTCAGGATACAATCAAACACTTGAAGAAAAAACACCCAAATTCTTCCCTTTCGACCAGAAAATTTCAGCGCCATGCGGTGAAACGGTGGTGATACAGAGTTGGAGAACCTCCTTCATCCCTAAAACGTCCCGCCTCTGGGACAACAACCCGCCTCCGGGACAACGACCCGCCCCCATCATCCATTCGTTTAGATCACGGTGCCCGCCTCCAGGACGGTGCCTTCGAGGATGGTGATAAGTCCGTTCTCGATTACGTATCCGTGCCCGTTCTCGTCGACAACCTCAGCCTTCTTCACCCCCTTCTTGTTGGTCAGGACGCATCCCGCGCCGATAAGCACGTCGCTCTGCACCACGCATCCGAGGAGAACCGACCCTCGCCCGACATCCGGCACGTCGTTGCCGTGGATGTGCGCCATCTCCGGGTGCCCGTTGAAAATCACGCGCTCCACGCTGACGTCCTCGCCAAACACCACGCACGGTCCCACGACGCTGTCCTTGATCCTGCAGCCGTTCGCCACGACCACGCCGTCGCTGATGAGCGAGCTCTCGCAGTCGCTCACGCCGGTGAACCGTGCGGGGGGGAGCGTCCTGGGGACGGTGAACACCTGATCCTTGGAGACGTCGATCAGGTCGCTCGCTCCCGCGTACATCTTACGGAAGAGATCGGGGGAGCAGATGGACAGGTTGCTCTCGTACCACTCGCGCAGGTTGCGAATGGGCTGCCAGAACCCGCCGTGCTCGTGCGCGTGGATCTGGTAGTTGGAGCCAAGCGCCATCGGGATGATGTCGCGGCCAAAGTCCACCGAGGTTCCCTCGTCGATGTGCTCGATGACGCCGACGAGTTCCTTCATCGCGCGCCTGGAGAAGATGTACACCCCCATGTTCACGTGCACGTGGCAGTCGTTGAGGTCGGACACGTTCTTCTCGCACTGCGCGAGCTCGCGGAGCTCATCCGGCTTGGGCTTCTCCCTGAACCCGTAAACCTGCGTGTCATCCGTGTACACGCTGCAGATGCCGAGGTTGGTGGCGTCCACGTCACCGAGCCGCTGCTTGCTCACGCCGATGGTGATGTCCGCGCCGGTCTCGTTGTGGGTCTTGAGCATGTCCTGGTAGTCCATGCGGTACAGCGCCTCGCCCGAGAGGAGGAGGTACGCCTCGGGCTCCCACTGGCCGGGTCCCTTGAGCGCGCCGCTCTGCAGGTGCCGGCGCACGCAGTCCGCGGAGCCCAGCGACCAGCTCTTCTCCCTGACCGTCTGGTTGGACGGGAGGACATCGACGGACCTGGGACATCGAAACGGGGCGGCGCGGGCGTCAGTCGTCGTTCGTCGCGGCGCAAAGGGTATTGAGTTTTTTTTGGTGACTGGAAAAACGGGCAGCGAGGGGAATAAAAAATCTGGGTTCACAGCCAGGTTGGCAAGGGCCGTTGGATGGGTGGATGGGTGTCGGGGGACACGAACGCGTCGCTTCGGGGCGCGGGGTTTGGCGATCCCGGGGGAGGGCGGGGACGCACCCTTGCTCGCCGAAGCCAAAGACCTCGGGCGGATACGCCGAGTTGACGTGCTGGTTGAGCGTGTGGGAGTTCCACTGCGTGAGCACGAAGACCCGCCGAACCTTGGAGTTGATGCAGTTTGCAATTGGGAAGTCGATGAGCCTGTAGGTGGCCCCGAAGCGGAGCGCCGCGCGAGCCTGGGAGCGCGTCAGCGGGTTGTTCGAGTCCGCGCCGCCAGCGAGAACGACGGCTCCGACGTTGTCCATCGTCACCGGATTGGGCGCGGGGTTCACCCGGCGCCTGCGCTCCGGCACGACGGACGAAGGCCGGAGGTTCCGGGGAACGTCCTCGTCCACGGAAGGCGACACGCGGGGTTGGTCCGAAACAACGGGCTCGGAGATGGCCGAGACGGAAACCTTGCGCGCCGCGTCAGCCTGGCGAAGGGTTGGGGAGGATACGGGCGCGGTCAGCATCTTTGGAACATACATCAAATGTCCAGCGGTTCGGTTGGATCGCAAAGGCATCGCGCGCGCGCGGGAACGGGCGTCTCAGCGCACCTCCGACGAGGCGGAATTGAAGAACTTCCGCGAACCGGCCTGTCCCGCGGGCTTGCTCAAGTCGGAGAATGACCCGAGGCGCACGACGCGCGCGGTCTTTAAGGGTCGCGCGCGGGGGACCATGGTCCAGTTCCGGTTCGCCAAGAGTCGCGGGCGGCCGCGGGTCACGGCCTGTCCGGCCGCGACCGCTGGCGCGTGGCGCATCGTCGCGTGCATCTTGCTCTGTACCGATCGATAGTGACCCTCTGCCACTGAAATACCCGCCCGAAAAGCAACAAACGTCTCTCGGAACCGTGAAACTTGGGTCTATTTTGCCAGCTGGACTGCCAGCAGGACGGATACTGCCGTGTCACCCGAGAGCCGCGGAAACCTAATATCGGGTGCCCACGGTGCCCTCATCTTGCGAGATTTGATTGCCTGTTCGCTTTGATGGGTCTCGATTGGCTGAAATAGGAAAATACTCACTCGCGATTGGCTTTGACCAAAAGGCAGGCAAAATCTCGCAATCTCCCGATTTTGCCGCCTTTTCCACACGACCGCGCTCGACGAATCTGACTCGGAGTTCCCGCCCATCTACCGCAAACACAAAGTTTCATTGGTCCACATAGGAAGACCGATTGCCTTTTCTCCCTAAAGTCAATTTCGTTGGGATGCGCCAACCGCTGGCGATGGGACTCGTGGCACATCTGATCTGACTTGGGGGATCTATTCGCGGCTGTTGGGGGTCTTTGAATTTGCGCGGCGACGAGACTGTTTGCTCGGTGCCGCTGCGGAAAATTGACCGCAAAACACACCGCTTCGGGGTTGCCGATTCGGCACGCCGAGACAGTCACGAACAGCCGCACAGCACGGGTCTTCACTGGCAAACAGTCTCCGGTTCAACGACGGTTCACAAAAAGCTCGACTCTTCGATGCGTCTCCCGGCCGTTGCAGCAGAGCGTTCTTGGTTTCGTTTGAATCTCATCTCGGTCAGCGCGGACCACAGCCGGAGTGCCCCCACCGCGAGGCGCCGTCCCGACCGGCGACGTTGGGGCCGCACGAGAGGGCGACGCGCGGAGTGGCGTCATGGAGGCGAGCCGGGCGCGAATGCTCGCGCGGACCGCGACCGGGGCGGATGCGCGCGACGACCGCGAAGGTGCCCGAATCGCGGCGGTCCGTCGGGCGGTCCGAGGCGCGGCGGCGTCCACGTCGTACGCCACGCCGTCCGCCCCCCGCGTCGTCGCGAGGCCCGAGACGACGCGGACGGCCACATCGGAGGAGAGCTCCCCGAGGCTCACGCGCGCCGCCCAGGTGCTCCGCGAGGCGAAGGCGCTCATGCGCGAGCTCTCCCCGTCGTCCACCTTGGGAACCCCGTCCTCCGCGGGGGGCAGCGCCGCGTCTTCCGCGGAGGCGGCGACCGAGAGCCGGTGGAGATCCCTGCGGAAGAGCTACGACGCCATCGAGGCGGATGAACCCGCCATCGACGCCGCGGAAGGAGGACGCGACGACGGACCGACGCCGCCGCCCAGGAAGCAGCTCTTCACCGCGGCGATGAGACGATGGAAAGCGTCGGACTCTCGCCTCGCCGCCGCGCCGACGCCGCCCGGCGAGCGCGACCCGCGCGACCCGACGCGCGTCGTGCGCGCGGCGAACGGCGCCGCGGAGCTCTCCGCGACGCTGCGACCGGTCGCGGGGAGGCCCGACGCGAGGGAGATCCTCGCGCGAGCCGCGGGCATCGCGGCGGCTGGCGGCGCGACGCGGCCGGCGCAGTCGGCGCGGACGTCGTCCTCCCCCGCGTCGCGCGACGCGATCGTGCTGGACCGCACGCGCGCCGCGCGCCAGAGAATGGAGGCGCGACGGCGCGCCGCGGACGACGAGGTCCGCGCGCTGCGCGAGCGGCTCAGGCGCGAGGCGGCGGCGGCGGAGCGAGAGCGTGTAGCCGCGGCGGCGGAGGCGGAGGAAGCGTCCGCGGCGGCTCGACTCGCCGCGGCGACCGCCGCCAAGGAGCGAAGGCTCGCCGCCGCGCGCGCGGCGATCGCGACGCGCGAGGACGCCGAGCGGCGCAGGCGCATCGCCGAGGAGGTCGAGGCGGCGGAGGCGGAGGCGAGGGAGGCGGCGGCGGCGCGAGAGATTGAACGCGCGCGCGCCGAAGAGCTCGTCAAAGCCGCGAGGGAAGTCGAGGAGAGAAACGCGAGACGCGAGCGAACGCGGCGGATGGCCTCCGCGCTCGGCGCGTGGCGCGACGTCACCTCGCGCGAGCTCCGGGGCGACGGACCGG
>MDTE01205055.1_pt1 | contig 13636 bp, 18 predicted proteins | sample 811231 | NCBI WGS metagenome assembly MDTE01 (sample SAMN05326651, study PRJNA326480) | marine metagenome | isolation source: seawater | place: Indian Ocean: Red Sea | collected 2010
CTGATAGGAAGTCGCGGGCCATTTCGAGACCGGTTTCGTCGATCTGATGCCCCATTCCGCTGCATATATGCCAGATCACGCCGACCCCGGCGGATGATAGGCCGGCCACTGTCTCGTGAAGGGCCTGGATCGGAACGATCTCGTCGGCGTCGCCGTGCACGAGCATCACAGGTGGACGCACCTTGATTTCGTTTGCGAGTAGGTCTGGTGCTACCAGCGACCCGGAAAAGCCGATGATCGCTGCCGGCGGCCGTTCGCGCCTCAGGCCAACATAGAGCGACATCATGGTGCCTTGCGAAAACCCCACCAGGGCGAGCCTTGTATCGTCGAGGCCGAGGCGTTCGAGCTCGTAGTCGATAAACTCATTGAGAACGGGTGCGGAGCGTTCGGCACCGGCTAGGATCGCTTCGGGCTCACGATTTTGGAGACTGAACCACTGATGCCCATATGGTGCCATATCGCAGCGTTCGGGCGCATGCGGCGATGAGAACTCGGCTGCGTGAAGATGGGGTGCCCAATAGCGCACGAGCCCCAACAGGTCGTTGCCATCGGCACCAAGACCGTGCAGTAGAATCACCAGTAACTCCGCCTCTCGGCGGCTTGCCGGCGGTTTGGTCGGGCCTTGTAGAGGACGCGGTTTGCTCATGCGGAGCTCCCGATCCGCTCGCCGCTGACCTGCCACAGGCGACGTGCGATGGATTCGTCGAGGCTTTCGGGCGACGAACGTGCCGGTGCGCAGCGGTCGTAATAGCGGCCGCTAACGCCTGCAACCTCCCTCGAGGTTGCAAGGTAGACGCTAGTCTTGCCGCCATCGCCGACCGCAATACCATTGGTTCGCATCATTGCGCGGATTACCAGTCGGACCAAAGGTCCGTTATTGCTGCCAATCTGTGTGCGCACGAAACCCGGGTGAAGCGAGTTGGCGGTGACGCCGCTCCCAGCGATTCGCCGCGCGAGCTCGGAGGTGAAGAGAATATTGGCGAGCTTGGATTGAGCGTAGGCCTTGCGTCCAGAATACGAGCTGTGGCCCTCAAGGTTGTCAAAGTTGATCGTGCCGCGGTGGTGCGCCGCCGAGGCGACATTGACGATCCGCGCCGGCGCGCTTGCCTTTAGAAGATCAAGCAGCTCCTGGGTGAACAGGAAGTAGCTGAGGTGGTTGAGCGCCCAGGTCATCTCGATGCCGTCGGTGCTTTCGCGTCGTTGCATGAAGATCGCGCCTGCGTTATTGACCAGCACATCGAGGCGGTCGCAACGTTCGCGGATTTTTCTCGCTACCCGACGCACCTCGTTGAAGCTCGAGAGATCAGCCTGAAGGACGGAGATCGCTTCGTTGTTGGCTTCACGTCGCATAAACTCGGCGACTGTGCGACCCTTGTCGAGGTTGCGGCACACGAGAATCAACGTTGCCCCGGTTTCGGCAATACGCGCCGCGGTTTCCTTGCCGATGCCGTCGCTGGCACCGGTGATGACCACGGTCTTGCCGTGTAAATCAGTCATTGCAAGAAAGTGAGAGAATGCTCTATGGCGCACGCGCCTGAGTGACGCCGATCATGCTATCACGGTTAACGAGCCCAGCGAGCTCATCACGCGACATATCATCGGTGCCGTTGGGGCGGAGCGGCAGCACGATGTAGCGCAGGTCCGCGGTCGAATCAACGACGCGAATCTGGATGTGCTCCGGAAACTCGGTGCCAAATTCCCTTAGAACGCCACGCGGATCAATGACCGCGCGCGAGCGGTAGGCGTGACTCTTGTACCAGGCCGGCGGAATGCCGAGTAGTTTGCGCGGATAGCAACTGCACAGTGTACAGACAATGAGGTGGTGTACACTGGGCGTATTTTCGACGACCGCGAGCCGCGGCGCGTTGGCCATGTCGACCCCAACGCTTTCGACTGCGGCAGTACCGTCGCGAAGCAGCAATGCCTTAAATTCGGGATCTGTCCATGCTCGTGCGACCACGGCCGCGCCCTTTTCGGGCGTCCGTGATTCCATATCCTCTATCTGGCGCTGGATCGCATCAGCGGTGAGAACGCCTTTCTCTATCAGGAGTTCGCGAATGGTCTGCTCAAGGACCTCATACCTGGTAGGCGGATGGTCCGGTTCCTCGACTGTCACGTGTTCGTGAGTGTGGCTCACGCGCGCTCCTTTGCCACAGGCTCGAGCCAATGTTCATAAATATCAGCAACCAGTTTATCGCTGTAGCTGCCGTGATAGTCGGGCCACAAATCAGATTGCTCGAAGCGAATTCGGTAGAGCTTCTTTTCCGGAAGCCCATCACGGTGGTACGCAAGTTCTTCTGGGTTGCGAAACGCACCGATATCGGTCTCGACCACACCCTCCTTCCCGCGCAAGTAATAGGGCGTGCGACAGTGGCCGGTCGGCACGATCGTCTTGACGAGAATACGGTCGCCTATATTGAACGCCATAGAGCGTTTCTATCCCTGTTCGTGGCGAACGTGGTATTCGCGTGTCAGGCGTTCTTCGACCTCTGCAAAACGGCCCTCGATCTCGTCGGCCGTTAGCACCTGTCGCTCGATTAGAAGTCGGCGGACCGATTCCATCCAAAGCTCGTAGTAGCCGAGACCGGTGTAGAGCTCGCCCTCAACATTTTCCATGACCCTGCGTTGTGCGTCGACAGTGAACAGCGAAACGGGAGGCTCGACCAGCAGGCGAAACATGGCGTCCACGCGTCGCTCGAACAGCGTCGGGTCGTGAGCATCGTGGCCGACTAGACCAGCCGGCTGACCGCCGAGATCGTTCTGTGCACGCTCCAGGCTCTTCATGATTAGAGTTTAGGGGCAGGGTCGGTGTGACTCAAGAACTGCCGCGCACTTTACGCTCAGGTCTAGCCTCACTTACGCTAACCTAGCTGACGGAGGTGCGTGATGGCTGAATACGGTGTTCAAGATAGTGCAATGGAGCTCGCAGGTTACGGTGAGCGAGTCGGTTTCGGCGAGCGGCCCGCCTTGGTCGTTGTCGACATCATTCGCGCATTTACTGAGCCGACCTACCGCTTCGTCTGCGAGATGGACGTGCAAATCGAGAACAATAACCGCATCATCCGAGCCGCACGGCCGAAATCTGTGCCGATCGTCTTCACCACCGTTTGGTACGACGACCCCGAACTCAAGGACGCCGGCATTTGGGGAATCAAGCTCAAGGGTGCAGAGGATCTGCGCTGTGGTACGCCGGCCGTAGAAGTCGATCCGCGCCTTGAGCGTAAGCCTGCCGACGCTGTGCTGATGAAGAAGTACGCGTCGAGCTTCTTTGGTACTGATCTCAGCGCCCGCCTTAACTCGCTGCGCGTTGACACCGTGATCATAACCGGCGCCTCGACCAGTGGCTGCGTGCGTGCGACCGCGGTCGATGCGATCCAGAACGGTTACCGGCCGATCGTGGTGAGTGACGGGGTTGGCGATCGCTGGCCGCGAGCTCACGAGCAAGCACTCTACGATCTCCACGCCAAATATGCTGACGTCGTAGATACCAGCGCGGTGGTCACATATCTTGACGGCCTGTCAAGCCAGCGGAATAACGCGTCTGTGGAATGACCTTTTGCGCGCAATATGCTCTGTCGCTCGCCTGAACTTGCGCTGGCGGGTTACGCCGCGCAGAATGACGCGCTGCCACGAAATGCCAGAGCGGATCTAAAATATGCTGGTCGACAAGCTGGAGCACTACAACATTGTTACCGAGAAACTCGATGAGACAGTCGCGTTTTACCAAAAGATCGTCGGCCTAGTGGTTGGTGACCGTCCCGATTTTGCCTTTCCCGGTGCTTGGCTCTATGCCGGGGATGATCCTGTTGTGCACCTGATGCAAATTGGCGAGAACCGGGAGCCCGGATCAGGGTCAATCGATCACGTCGCGTTCCGCGGTTCGGACTATGCGGCATATAAATCCCACCTGGAAGCTAACGGAATCGAGTACGACGAGCGTTACGTCGAGGACGCCGCGATGCATCAGATGTTCATTCGGGACCCCAACGGTGTGAAGGTGGAGGTCAACTTCCGCTAGCAGGGCGGATAGGTCCATCAGCCTCCACCACACCTACATTATCTGCAAAAACGCGAGTAAGGAGAGGACTATGCGCATCTTCAACTACAAGAAAGGCATGGCGCGACGTATTGCCGTGCAGGACGACAATAGTCTGGTAGACGTAATCGATGCGCTCGGAGGGCTGCGCAAGCTTGCCGCGCGCGAGCGGGAGGCGCTAGTCGACACGATTTCCTTTATCGAATCTGGCAGTCGCGGCCTCAGCCTTGCTCGCAAGGCTATCCGCGAAAGCCGTAAGAGCGGCAAAGGCAGGCGCAGCCTGGCCCGGGCCAAGCTATTTGCGCCGCTGGAACCAGCGGTGATTCTATGTTCGGGTGAAAACTACTGGGACCATCGTGAGGAGAAGCCGGTTGTCGAGGGCAAGGAGCCCGAATTCTTCATCAAGCTCCAGCAATGTACAAATGCCCCCTACGATGACATCGTCTTCGAACCGAAGATCACTAAGAAGCTCGATTACGAAACCGAACTCGCGATCGTGATCGGAAGGGGCGGGCGCCACATCGCAAAAAAGGATGCGATGAAGAATATTTTTGGTTTCACGATCATGAACGACGTCACCGCCCGCGACCGGCAAGTCAAGATGCGGCCAGATGGCACCTCGCAGTACGCGGTGGGGCCCGGTAAGAACTTTGATACATCGGCGCCGCTCGGGCCGTGTATTGTGACTCCTGATGAGCTGGGAAATCCACAGAAGCTGGGATTACGCACATGGGTCAACGACGAACTGCGTCAGAACAACACCACCGGGATGATGATCTGGAACGTGCGCGAGCTGGTGCACTTCTTCTCTGGGTTTGTCACCCTTAAACCGGGTTCGGTGATCTCGACCGGCACACCCGGCGGGACTGCCTGGGGTACAGATCCCGAGCTCGGCGGCCGCGGCGCTAAGTCCAAGCGGAAGGACATCACCCTGGCCAAGGGCTACCTCAAGGTCGGTGACGTCGTCACCTGCGAAATAGAAGGTATCGGCCAACTGCGCGGCAAGGTGGTGTTATCGAAAAGTTCTAGAAGGAAAGCACCGGTAAAGAAAAAGGTGGCCCGGCGCAAAGCGGCATAGGCTCACCGTAGAAGGTGGTGCGGCGCTATGGGGGTTCCCAACGGTCGCGACAGCGGAGGATGATTGAGCTTAAGATTAGCCCATGGAATCCCTCCTGATTGTGCTCGTTATTATCGCGCTGGTGGCCACCCTCGGCGTCCTCGCGGTCGGACTAGTATCGATGTTCCGTGGCGGCGAGTTTAATCGCAGGCACGGAAACAGGCTAATGCGTGCACGGATCGGCACGCAGTTGACCACAGTGCTACTCATCCTGATCTACTACCTAGCCTACGTGGGGGACTGATGGTTAAGCTCAACAAAATTTATACCCGCGGCGGTGATGGCGGGCAGACCTCGCTGGGCGATGGCGCGCGGGGTGCTAAACACGACCTGCGGGTCGCGGCTTATGGTACCGTCGACGAAGCCAATGCCGTGGTGGGCCTGGCGCGGCTTTACACCGAAGGCGATGCTGAAGAGATGCTGGCAAGGATCCAAGACGATTTATTCGATCTCGGGGCCGATCTATGCCTTCCCAATTTAGAAGGCAGTGGGGGCGCTCTGCGCATCATCCAGAGCCAGGTCGACCGTCTCGAGGCCGAGATCGATCAGATGAACAGTGAGTTATCGGAACTGACATCGTTCGTGTTGCCCGGCGGCACATCGGCTTCGGCTAACTTGCACCTTGCGCGGACCGTCACTCGCCGCGCCGAGCGGCTGATCTCGGAGCTTGCCGAAGGTGAGCTGGTCAACCCGTTGGCAATCAAGTACATCAACCGCCTATCAGACCATTTCTTCGTGCTCGGTCGGTTCCTCAACGACAAGGGAGCGGGCGACGTCCTGTGGCGGCCCGGTGCCAACCGCTGATGCTGCCGCAGCTCACCCATATGGGGCTTTAGGTCCATGAACTCGACGCGATGGTCATGGTCTATGGGGAATATTGCAGTCGGCAACTGCGTCAAATTTTCCTGCAGTCAACCGCTCTGGTCCGGTGCCACTAATGGAACCGTAGGTCTGTACTGAGCAACGGTTGGCGCGGATGGAGCAAAGACGTGACACATATCCGAACGATTTTGGTCCCTCTCGACGAAGCGACGCTCGCACGCAAGACATTTCAGTGCGCCCTGGCGCTGGGCAAGCGTTTCGACGCGACGGTCAAAGCGCTGCATGTCTCGCCGCTGCCGCGCCCGAGCGACCCAGGCTGGGAGGCGCTGACCAAGCGGGGGATGGGCTTCGCGGTAACAGAAGACGCGATGCACGAAGCTAAGCAAGCGGAAGAGTACCTTCGAAACGAGTTCAACAAGATCTGCAAACACCGGGGAGTACCGGAAACACCTGAAGCTAACCGGAACTTTGCCGCTCATTTCGTGGTGGCAGGCGGCGCTGAGGAACTAGTGATCGCAACACGCGCCCGCATCAGCGATCTCGTCATTATCTCTCGCGCCAGTGCTGACGGCGAGGTATCGGAAACCATCGAAGCGGTGCTGACAGAGGGCGGACGGCCCCTCCTAGTTCTGCCACGCGGTGAACAACTACCGCTTGACGGGACCTGCATCGTTGCATGGAACGGGCGGCCCGAGGCCACCCGTGCACTCGCCTTTGCCCTTCCGTTTCTGAGAGCGGCAACAGAAACTCTGGTTGTGGAGGTCGATGATGCTGGTAAGCGGCGTGGCGTCGACTCCAGAAGCGTCGCCGAGTATCTTGCTGGTCATAGTATCGCGGCACGCGGAATTAGCGCCGACAAGAAGGGATCGATCGGCGAGACGCTGGTGCGTACCGCCCGCGATAACCAGGCTAACCTGCTGATCATGGGCGCCGCCGCCTATAGCCGGGTGCGGCACATGATTTTTGGCCACGTCACGCGTGACGTGATTGAAGCTACCGATATTCCATTGCTGATGGCGAATTAGGCTATTGATCAAGGATGTCAACCATCAGGGCCATTCCCAGAATCCGACAAGCTTTATCGATTTGACGAAGTGGTCAATACCCCCCGGCTTGAACATTGGAATATCTTGGAGCACCGGAGCGCGGAATTAAGGTTCGGGTCGCCCGGGGGCACTGCCGAGGCGTGTCAAAGGTCGCGCCGTGGGTCTACACTGGTTGCGGGATGGTTTTTAAGAGCTTTTGTCACCAAGGGCTTGGTAAGCGAGATCGATACGGAGGCAAACCACGCCTTAGCCGGTGCCAGACAGGTAGGGACCGCCGGCCGGATTGACGACCCGGCCGCCTTGCGAAGAAATGCGTTCGCACAACGTGTCGTAGTATTGGCGCAAACGTTGTAGCATCGCCACTTTGTCGACGCCCTTTGGTTCGCTATAACCGGCTACGTAGGCGCCGAGAATTGCGGTGAGACGGCGCAGGAGGGCAAGCTGGCTCAGAGGTGTGGACATTACCGACCCCCGAACATCAGAAGCAAACCAAAGATAAGTCGAAAGAAACGTGCCGCAGGACAGATCCTCGATCTTCGAGCGTCTCAAAGAAAGCTGCCTTGACGAATGGCAGGCCTATGTCGGGCACCAATTTGTCCGCCAGCTAGCCCTGGGCACTCTGCCAGAAGAAAACTTCCGGCACTACTTAGTCCAGGACTACCTGTTTCTCATTCACTTCGCCCGGGCCTACGCTCTGGCGGCCTATAAAGCCGATACCCTGGACGACATGCGCCGGGCTGCTGCCAATTTGTCAGCGACGGTGACCATCGAGATGAACCTGCATCTCGATTTTTGCAGCAGCTGGGGCTTAACTGCATCTGATGTGGAAACAGCTCCGGAAGCCTCTGCCACTCTTGCCTATACCCGCTACGTCCTGGAACGGGGGATGGCCGGAGATCTCCTCGATCTCCAAATCGCACTGTCACCGTGTGCGCTGGGTTACGCCGAGATCGGCTGTAGGCTTCTCAAAGACCCCGAAACCCGACTTGAAGGAAATCCCTATCGGCGCTGGATCGAAGAGTATGGTGGTGACGATTTCCAGCGGTTGGCGCGGGAATCGAGCGATTATCTTGACCAACTGGCGGAGTGCCGGTTGACTGAATCACGCTATCCGTATATCGCACAAACCTTTGCGCAGGCGACGCGTCTAGAGACCCAATTTTGGCAGATGGGGCTCACTTTGGCGACTTGACACTGCGGTAGCCGCAGTTCGTTGACAGAGCCAAATAGCCAATTTAGGTTGCCCACGCGCTCGGCATTTGGTGTCCTGGGCGACGCGTGTGTTTCCCCAAATAGCAAAATGAGAGGAGCAACTGGGCCATGAAGGTGCTTGTCCCGGTGAAACGCGTGGTCGACCCCAACGTTAAGATCCGAGTCAAAGCGGATAACACGGGGGTCGAACTTGCCAACGTCAAGATGGCGATGAATCCGTTCGACGAGATCGCCGTTGAAGAAGCGATCCGCTTGGTAGAGGCCGGTTCAGCGGAGGAAATCATCGTGGTATCGATGGGCCCGCAGCAATGTCAGGAAACCGTCCGTACGGCCTTGGCGATGGGTGCCCATCGTGGAATTCACGTCAAAACTGATGACGAACTACAGCCATTGGCCGTGGCGAAACTCCTCAAGGCGATCGTCGACAGGGAGGCTCCAGGCCTCGCAATCATGGGCAAGCAGGCGATTGACGACGATTCCAATCAGACCGGGCAGATGCTCGCGGGCCTGTTGGGTTGGCCGCAAGGAACATTCGCTTCTAATCTTGACATCGGCGACGGCAAAATTCAGGTAACGCGGGAAGTGGACGGCGGACTTGAAACGGTCGCGCTTAACCTTCCTGCGGTTGTCACCACGGACCTCCGGCTCAACGAGCCACGCTATGCCTCGCTGCCGAACATCATGAAGGCCAAAAAGAAACCGATCGACGAAACGACGCCGGGCGATCTTGGCGTCGAAGTAGTGCCGCGCCTCACGGTGCTCAAGGTGGAGGCCCCGCCGAAACGCGAAGCCGGTGTGGTGGTCGACGATGTCAGCGAGTTGGTCGATAAACTCCACAATGAAGCGAGAGTGATCTGATGTCGGTACTTGTGATCGCCGAGCATGATAGTGCTTCGCTCAAGGACGCCACGCTAAACACAGTTACAGCGGCCAACGAGCTTGATACGGACATCCATCTCTTAGTGGCAGGATCTGATTGCCACGGGGCGGCTGATGCAGCGGCCAAGGTTGCCGGCGTGATCAAAGTCCTGATTGTCGACGATGCACGCTATGCCGATCAACTACCCGAAACCATGGGGACACTTATCGCTTCGCTGGCCTCGAATTACTCGCACGTGCTGGCGCCTGCCACTACCACCGGCAAGAACTACATGCCGCGCGCCGCCGCGCTGCTCGACGTGGCGCAGATATCAGAGATCTCTGGAATCGAGTCGGCTGATACGTTTGTGCGCCCAATCTATGCCGGCAATGCGCTAGCTACCGTTCAATCCGCCGATGTGATCAAGATCATTACGGTGCGCAGTACGGCATTCGCGGCAGCTGCGACCGAGGGTGGCGACGCCGCCATTGAAGCTGCCTCCGCCGCAGACGACCCAGCGATTTCATCGTACGTGGGCGCCGAGCTTACGAAGTCGGAGCGGCCCGAGCTGACCTCGGCCCGGGTTATTATCTCTGGAGGGCGTGGTATGCAGAGCGGTGATCATTTTGACCTGCTCGAGAAGGTCGCCGACAAGCTTGGCGCTGCGGTCGGTGCTAGCCGTGCCGCAGTCGATGCAGGATTCGTTCCCAACGACTATCAGGTTGGGCAGACCGGCAAGATCGTCGCGCCCGAGCTCTACATAGCGGTCGGAATTTCTGGCGCGATCCAGCACCTAGCGGGAATGAAGGATAGTAAAGTGATTGTAGCCATCAACAAGGATGAGGAAGCACCAATTTTCCAGGTGGCTGACTATGGGTTGGTGGCTGATCTGTTTAAGGCACTGCCGGAGATCGACGCTGAGCTGGAGAAGCTTGGCATCACCGTTTCTTGATGGGGGTCTAAGGTTATGATCGACACGATCGGAATCATCGGTGCCGGTCAGATGGGCAACGGCGTTGCCCACGTCTCGGCTCTTGCCGGCCTCGAGGTCACGCTGGTTGATGTGGCGCCAGAGCAGATAAAAAAGGCGCTCAAGACAATCGAGGGCAATCTCGACCGCCAGGTAAAACGCGAAAAGATCAGCGAAGATGACAAAGCCGCGGCTCTAGGCCGAATCTCATCAACAACGGATTCTAAATCGATTGCCGGCTGCGATCTGGTGATTGAAGCGGCGACGGAAAGCGAAGATCTAAAGAAGAAGATCTTCCGTGAGCTGTGCCCGCTACTTGGTCACGATGCGTTGATCGCTAGCAATACCTCGTCGATCTCTATCACGCGGCTTGCGGCGGCGACGGACCGGCCTGAGCGCTTTATCGGCATGCATTTCTTTAATCCCGTGCCTATGATGAAGCTGGTCGAACTGATCCGTGGTATCGCCACGGATGACGCGACTTACGAAACCATCCATGCGTTAGCGTTGAGGCTCGGCAAGACGCCGGCCACTGCCCAGGATTTCCCGGCATTCATCGCCAACCGCGTCCTTATCCCGATGATCAACGAAGCAGTGTATGCGGTGTTCGAGGGGGTAGGCTCAATAGAATCGATTGACGTTGCGCTCAAGCTGGGTGCCAATCATCCGATGGGTCCACTTGAACTTGCCGATTTCATCGGACTCGATACCTGCCTCGCCGTAATGCAGGTGATGCATGAAGGGCTTGGCGATTCGAAATACCGCCCCTGCCCCTTGCTCGCAAAATACGTCGAAGCGGGGTGGCTCGGCCGAAAGGCCGGTAAAGGGTTCTACGACTACAGCGGCGACGCGCCGACACCGACGCGTTAGCTCATTCGAAGTGAGGTTGCCACCACGCCGCTAGCACCTAGGGTGCGCCGATGAAATGGCGGATCAACGCTACCGCCTCGGGGCTATCCCACTCGATCCCACCGACCAGCCGGCCAATTTCCTGACCCTTGCGATCGAGCAGCACGGTGGTTGGTAGGCCGATTACTCGCAGCGCATGGGGAGCCATGTTCTTGGTATCGACAAACGGCTGTAGGCTCTCGATCGCGTGCTTCTTGTAGAAACTATCGACGGCTGGTATCCCTTGGCGATCGACGGATATGGCGACGACCTTGAAGTCGTCGCCACCGAGTGCAGCTTCCAGGCGCGCGAGGCTTGGCATTTCGCGAATACATGGTGCGCACCAGGTTGCCCAGAAGTTTACGAGCACAACTCGGTCGGTAAAATCGGTGAGGCTGCGGAGCTCACCCGCCCAATTTCTAAACGAGATTTCCGCCGTTGGCTTCGTATTGTCGTTGAGAGTAAAGTTTGCGACCTGCCCGGTGAGAAGCCTTTCTATGTTGGTGGCGGAAGCGGGTCCCGCGCCAGCCGTGTCTTTCCCGATTTGCATTAACCCGACGGCGATAATCATGATAACGACGATCGCTAAGGCAACGTAGACGAGGGAACGGTTCATGTTGGCTCCACCGCAGACGCGGATTACTTGGACCTACAACTATGGGCTCTTGGCATGAACAACAAGGCCGCTAAATCGAGAAAAAATAAACCCGGCCATTCGACTAATACGATGTGGGGTGGGCGCTTCGCCTCTGGGCCCGCTGCCATTATGGAGGAGATAAATGCCTCCATTGAATTCGACAAGCGTCTCTACAAGCAAGACATTGCCGGTTCGCGGGCGCACTGTAACATGCTGATGGCGCAGGGAATTATCTCAAATGAGGATGCTCACGCGATTTTGCGAGGCCTTGATGTAGTCGAAACCGAGATTGCCAATGGCGAGTTTTTGTTCGACCGCAGCCTTGAGGACATTCATATGAATGTCGAGGCCCGCCTTAGCGAGTTGATAGGCGATGCTGCGGGACGCCTGCACACGGCCCGCTCTCGCAACGATCAGGTGGCGACTGATTTGCGCCTGTGGCTGCGAGATGTGCTCGATGATTTGGATCGCGATCTTTCTGCACTGCAACGGGCACTGGTCGACCAGGCCGAATTTCACGTCGAAACGGTGATGCCTGGTTTCACCCATCTCCAGGTCGCCCAGCCCGTGACGCTGGGTCATCATCTGCTGGCTTATTTTGAAATGTTCGACCGCGATCGCAGCCGTGGGCGCGACTGCCGCAAACGTCTAAACGAGTGTCCGCTCGGTGCTGCCGCACTGGCCGGGACTTCGTTTCCCCTCGACCGCCGCGCGACGGCACGGGCGCTCGGCTTTGCACGGCCCTCTGCCAACTCGCTCGATGCCGTGTCCGATCGTGACTTTGTGGTCGAGTTTCTGTCGTTCGCACAACTCACTGGTCTACATCTTTCACGTCTTGCTGAAGAGTTGGTCCTGTGGTCGAGCCCGGGTGTCGGGTTTGTTGAGCTGTCAGACCGCATGACGACGGGCTCATCGATCATGCCGCAGAAACGCAACCCGGACGCGGCCGAGCTGGTCCGCGCTAAGACCGGCCGATTGCTCGGTGCTCTGATCGCGGTTTCGACGGTGCTGAAGGCGTTGCCGCTGGCCTACGCCAAGGATATGCAGGAAGACAAGCAACCAGCGTTTGATGCAGCCGACACGCTCGCGTTATGCATTGCTGCGACCACAGAGATGGTCCGCGATATGACGATCGATACGGCGGCTTTGCGGGCCGCGGCCGAACGCGGTTATGCCACCGCCACCGACCTAGCCGACTGGCTGGTGAGGGTGCTTAACCTGCCGTTTCGGCGGGCGCATGAGACGGTTGGGCGCATCGTTCGCCTAGCCGAGGACCGCGGCGTTAGCCTCGACGAACTGACGCTGGAGGATATGCAGGAGATAGAGCCCGGGATAACCGGCGACGTTTCATCCATTTTGGGCGTTGAGCGTTCGGTTGCCAGCCGCACGAGTATTGGTGGGACTGCACCGCGGCGTGTGCGCGAAGCGATCCGAAGGGCGCGCCGAAAATGCTAATGATCAGGATTGCGCTGACGGCAATCCTGCTGGTAATAGCCGGTAGCGAGCTCACCGGCTGCGGCAAGAAAGGCGATCTCGAATCACCGCTCGGCACTGAAGCAACAAAGAAAAACAAGAAGGAACAATCGTAATCCAGGCGCCCTTTATAAAGGCAAGCACTCAAGCGCACTACTAACCAGGGCGGTGGGCGTGAGAAGATTCAGTCATGGTCAACCACTTCGAATATAGGGACGGCGAACTGTTCGCTGAAGACGTGGCGGTCAGCGAGATTGCGGCGGCGGTGGGTACCCCCTTCTACTGCTATTCGACAGCAACGCTTGCTCACCACTACAGTCTATTCACAGAAGCCCTCACCAAGCTGGATGCCGGTATCTACTACTCGCTGAAGGCGAATTCGAACCTAGCGGTCGTCCGCACACTAGCGGAGCTAGGTGCCGGCGCCGATATCGTCTCGGGCGGCGAGCTCACGCGCGCACTCACTTCGGGTATCGCTCCCAATCGCATAGTTTTCTCAGGCGTTGGTAAGACAGACGCTGAGATCGAGGCGGCGCTCGACGCGGGGATTTTTCAGTTCAACATCGAGTCCATCCC
>MDTE01056948.1_pt1 | contig 13635 bp, 21 predicted proteins | sample 811231 | NCBI WGS metagenome assembly MDTE01 (sample SAMN05326651, study PRJNA326480) | marine metagenome | isolation source: seawater | place: Indian Ocean: Red Sea | collected 2010
AAGTTATAAATCCGTCCATCATAATTTTTTAATTTAGAAATAGAGAGGTGAGCTTTGTTAAACCGCTTACCACCTCTCATATCTCATTGTAAATAATTGATAACCTTAAAACTGAGGAATGTTATCCTCATTCTCTTCATCGGAGTTCTCATCAACATTGTTGAAGAGAGGTTCTCCGTTTTCATCTTTTTGGTATTTCTGTACCAATTGTTTGATGTAAGTTCTTTCTGAATCAACACCACCATCTTGCGAAAAGAATGGGTAGATTGATATCTCAGCTGCTTCACCTAATTCGAAACCATCGTAAAGTAACCCAGCCATCTCTACCGATGCTCTGGTAGAAATCATAGAAGTTAGTTTACCATTTTCACTCATTGATTGAGTTCTGGTGTGGTGAGCGATTTCAGCGATTGCTTTCAAATCATCTTCGTTTACTTCAGGGAACATAAACTTCAGTAATCCAAATTCTTTAATATCATCAAGAACATCCATCTCAATAGTAACAAATCTATCTAAGATTGCTCTATCCATTACTCTGGTCGATGTATATTCATTACCGATGTTAGCCGTAGCGATGAAGGTAACTCCTTCAGCCACATTCACAATCGGTGAACCTTCGGCTTCATCTAATCTCAAATATCTCTGACCACTATCAAGAACAGTCATTAAGATGTTCCAAGCATCAGGGTGAGCCCTACTCAACTCATCTAATAGAATAACTGCGTTTGGAGTTTTGATTGCGGTAACAAAGGCAGATTCTGAAAAGAAAGTACCCTTACCTTTATCAAAGTGTGTGTTACCGATTAATGTTGCTCTTGGGTCCTGCGTAGCTCCCAAGTTAAAATAGAAATCAGGTCTATCTAATGCCTTAACCAATGCTTTTGCAGCCATAGTTTTACCACAACCAGCAGGTCCTGTCATCATAATATTTTTTGCTCTTACAGCAGACCTAATAAGATATTTCCACTTTAGTTCTTTCATCACCAATTCTTGTGGTTTCAAAGATGTAGAACCCTTATGGATAAAATCTTTAATTGCTGTATGGTCTCCCTTATCTTCAAATTGAACACCACCATTATCGGTATTCATTGGGATAACTAATGCGTTATAAACTTCCATATCAACTTTTCTATAAACTTTTTTTCCGTTTTTGTTGATATATGCTTGAACCGCCTTACCTTCGTTGTAAGCCGATTTTCTCACACCAGTGGTGGCACCTAAAGTACCTACTTTTACACCAGTGGTATCAATTAATTTAAATGTGTTTCCAAAGGTTTCAACTTTGTAAACTTCGTTTGGTACATAACCAGTTTTAATTTCACTCATAGTTTTAAGGTTTTATCAATTTATATTACTAATATACGAATTTTTCCTGAGAATTCCAAGGAAAAATCCAATTATTTTTTGTTTATTTTTGTAAGAATAATTCATTTAATGTTTTTGTAATTTGACCTACATTTTGTACATCAATCATTTTAGCTCCTTTACCATACATTGTTTTGAAATCTCTTTCATCACTACTGTAAGAACTACCATCTCCAATAAAATAAGCTAAAGTTTTAATTCCCATATTTTCAATCATCTTCACCATTTTGTTAGTATGTTGAGCTGCTCTTTCTCCACCATAGTAGAAACCAGGACCTGAATAGTAAGGTTGCCCATCTGAAAGGTTTAGGAAATAAGAATCTATATCATTATTCGAAGATAGAAATTCTTTTTCAATAGCTTCGAAACATAATCCTTCTGGTGTAGTACCATTTGGTCCAAGACCAGAAAAGTATTTTTTTACTTTGGAGAATTTATCTACTCTACTATCATAAGCCATTACAATATAAGGTTTGTTATTAGTAGTAGCTCTGAAACTTACTTGGACTTGTATGTTTTGAATCATATCAACTGCTTTACAAATCGCAACTACATTAGTCATAGTTTTACTCCACTTATCTCCACCCATTGATGAACTAGCATCGATAGAAATATGTAGATTAGCTTTTTTATAAGAATCTAATTCACTAAATTGGAATACATTTTCGTTACCAAATCCAAGAGATGAAATCATTCTCTTATCAATCTTACCAACTTTCTGTCTATTGAAAATAGTTGTTCTATCTTCTCCTCTTACTTGAAGTTTTTTACCCAATATAGTACCTAATTTAATTCCATCTGCAACTTCATCTTCATAATAATGAGCCATATTTCCTTCCCAATTTTTGTATGATAATGGAAACAGATGTGATTCGAAAAGTGATTTAGTAAGTTTCTTAACTACGATACATTGAGTAGTTGGATTACCATAATAATCACCACTAGCACCCTTACCAACTTCTTTAAGTTCCGAACCTGATTCTTCAATAGCGTTAATGTTTTTTGAATCCGATTTACTAATTGATGTTTTTTGAATATCACCATCCAAAAACTTCTTTTGTTTTTCTATTTTCTTTTTAAGTAATTGTTTTTGTCTATCAGTTAATTGAACTTCATTATCTGATTTAGAGTTTGATTTATTATTTGTTGGTTTACCACTAAGGTTATCAGGTAAGTTTTGAACATCAATTCCACCACCACCAGTTGGAGTATCATCTGAACCACCACTTAAATCAGTACCATTTAAGATTGAGTTAGAAAACTCTTCAAACTCTTCATCACTCATAGTTCCATCGGATGAACCTCCATCCCCTGCTTCTGAACCATCTGTACTGTCTGTTGTTTTTTGTGGTTTTAGGTTTGGAGGGTTATTATCATCTATGTTAACATTATTTAAGTTAGATAATATTATTGTGAATATTTTTATTGCAATATCAAATGAATCTTGTGAATTCTGTAATCTACTAATATTTTTTAAATCAAGAAGTTTGTATATTTCTCTCAATCCATTTAGAGAGGAAAGTTTAGAATTCTTATTGTGAAGATTTATAATTCTAAACATATATGATGTCATACTTTCATCTGTAAATTCATTGGTTAAAAGAGCTTTATCGATTACTTTATCATTAAAGTATTTATTATACATCTTTCTATAATAATCTCTATAACCAGGTGCAGATTTAAATACATAATTATCAATTCTTCTATCCTCTACATAGTTCCAAAGATTTTTAATAGTTTCTTGTGAATTGTAAATACCCTTCTTAATAGCTCCCTCAGTAATGTGAATAGGGATTAACTTGTGTAATCGGTTTAATAAATCAAAATCTGAAAGTTTGATGTGAGAACCTTCGTGTAAAGCCAATCCAACAGCCACATCGAAATCTTTTGGTTCTGAAACCCTAGTACCTATAACAACTGATTTTCCATCAGTATAAGATTCTCCTCTTTCTTTGAATCTAACAGGAATAGAATCATTCGTAACAATACTTACGAAGTTTGATATAGCTCTTTTTGATGCAGCTAATTTATAAAGGTCTAATGATTTTTTTTCTTGAGTTGAGAGGGAATCTGTGATGATATCGTTATCATCGAAAGAGTACCAATAAGAAGAATTATAATTCATAGTTTTAAGGTTTTATCAATTTATATTACTAATATACAAAATATTCCTGAGAAATCCAAGGAATTTTGTAATTATTTTATCTGTATAATGTTACTACTGAACCGAAACTCTTATCGAATGTTTGGATTAGGTTTTCATAATCACCACTCATCATTTCATTCAACAAATCTTTTTCGTAAGTTTTAGTCATTCCGAATTCTTTACACAATCTTTTAGCCAAACCTAAGATAACAAAAGCATTACCATCAGGTCCTGTCAAATCGATTTCGATTCCGTTGTTTTTGTATTTTTTACTTTTAATCATATCACTTATTTACATAGTAAATATACGAAAAAAAGTCGAGAAATCCAAGGAAAAAGTGAATTATTTTTTAGAAATTTTTACCCATCCAACAGGATGTTTAAAGGGTTCGTTTATGTTAGGATATGTTATATTATATCCATCTTCACCATATATTTTTTCAATATCATCTTTGATAAAATCCCAATCGAGTTTCCAGCCATCATTAATATCAAAGTCAAATCTATACCAATATTTTTTATCTAGAACTTCAGGGTACTCAAAATACCATACATCAGTAACACCATCTTCTAATTCAATACCAAAATCGTGTATGTATATTGTAGGTTTAACATTTTGGTTTGCTATCTCTCTTAATTCGTGAGTTAATGGATTATCAGTAAAATTATCATATCCCCCACCATGCGCATCTAAAAAGAACACATCAGTATCTTTTAATTTTAGTGATTCTAATAATTCTTTACTTGGTTGAAGAAAACTATTAATTTTATTTCTATAATGGTGGTTTTGTAAAAATCTGTATTTTGCTATTGTATAATATTCTTCATCAACTTCACAAGTAAATACATCTTCAATATCTCCACTTTCTAATAAATCTGAAAATTCTAATATAAAAGAACCGAATTCAGTTCCAGTTTCAATAAATCGCTTTCCATCTCCTTTTAAAGAATCTCTAATACTATCTACTAAATCAGTATCCATAGCTGTAACTGCTTCAGGATTTAAGAATCTATCCTTGTTGTTATCAAATTTCTCTTTTACTCTTTCAGTAAAATCCGTATCGGTATAGTTATTATCTAACCATACAAAAAAATCATTTCTATTCATTTAAATATTTATCCATTAATGTTGATGGGTTATCTCTATATATTCTGTAAGAGTCCTCATCGAAATGTTCTGTACTCACTTCAAATACTATTGAATTTGGTTTAAGTGATGTTAATTGATGTGGTTGTCCTCTTTCTATAGTAACAGAATCACCAACCTGTAATACATCCGTATTTAATTGTGCATTTTCTGTATCAATCCAATCAAATTTAAAACTTCCTTCTTGCACATACCAACTCTCTTTCTTTTTTAAATGATAGTGCATTGAAAAATTAGCATATGCTTCTTCAAACACCAATAATTTACCACAATATTCTTCATCATTATGAACCCATAGTTCATATCCCCAAACTTTATCTACCTTTTTTGGTTTAGTTATCTTCATAAAATCCTGATATTATCATTGTTAACTTATTCTCTAACGAACCATTTGCTGACATATGAATTGCTTCACTATCCCAAATGTATGCATCACCCTTTTTCCAATTGGTGATTATTTTATCTTCTACCATTATTACTTGTCCGAAAATCCAATCATTCATACAAACTAATATTCGGTATGCCTTTTCAGTAAATCCTTTATTTTTAATCATATCAAAGGAATCCCTATGTGGAGGTATAATACAACCAGGTTTCTGCATTTGAAAATTGGCATTAACTTTAACCATAGGGAACTTATCTACATATAAATTTAACCAAGTTGGAAAATCTTCTCCCCAACACTTCATCATCTCTGTATTATCACCATAACCCATTGATTTAGCTTTTACAGAATCTTTATCTGAATGCTTATTAATCTTATGACTATGAAATTTGAAATCATTTAGATTAATTTCATTATCAAATGGGAAATTTCCTAAAAATTTATACATTATTTAAATTTACTATCATAATAGTTTAACGTTGGGTCATCCAACATCATATCTCCTATTTCATTGGATAAACAAATCCTTCTGAAATCAGTACCTCTATTATACATATCGAATTTTGAAGAATTGGAATTTCCTAAACCAAATATAACAGATTTGGATGGTTCTAAATCATACTCATTACATATTAGTTCTTGCCTAACCCTATATTTGTTATAAATGTAATCGCATGGATAGTTATCTATAATATTATTACCAACATAACAACCTACAGCTGATACCATACTCATAGAATTAGCTACATCTATTCCATCATCTTCATATTTTCTTTTCATACGAACACCTATTCTAAGTCTTTCACAGCCATAAAACCCTTTTGTTAGACTAAAAGAAATACCTTCAATACAATTATATCGTAAATCCAATAGTATATTACCAGCCATTATCATATAAGCTGCATCAATCCATACTGGAATACCTTTCTTTTCGCATTCGGTAAGTATTAGATGTAATTCTTCTGGTTCATTACCACTATCTGAAAATGGTACTGATATAATCATACAATCTCCATTTTGTAAAACACCCTCTTCATAAAAATGATGAGTCATATTGTTTTTTACACACAATTGATGATATAAGAAATCTCCTCTAAGAGTAACTAATCGTTTACCACTATGTTTAAAATAAAAATTATCAAATGATTGGGATGTTCCGTGTACATAGGTTAGTTCTTTAAAATCATCTAATCCTATGATATTATTAAGTTTGGAGGCTTGAATCCAAATCTTAAATTTTTCTAAAAAAAGAGGATGTACTTCTCTTTCATAAAGGTAATCATATGATTCCTTTACCGATTTTTTTATAAATGTAAATATATTTTTATCAGGTATTGGTCTACCTGCTTTATGAAGTTCTGTAAACATTAATCGTAATCTTCTGTATATAACTCATCTCCACGCTCTAATCTATCATATAATTCATCGAGCATATCATATGCCTTTTGAGTAGCTTTCCAATCCTGCTCTTCAATTGCATCTTCTAAAATGGTTGTAATTCTTCCGATTTCTTGTGTTAAATCTCCCATAGTTTATTTTATTTGGAGATAAATATTAAAAAATGAAAAAATTAGTATTTGTTTTCATCAGCATCTGATATTCCATCATTATCAGAATCAGTATCTATATAATTCGGAATACCATCACCATCTACATCACCTGGTGTTGGTGCAATTCCACCAGCTCCAGTTCCTCCACAATAATTACAATCTCCAGCAGCTGGTCCAGCTGGTGCTGGGTCATCTACTGCTTGTATTAGTGCTGTATCTGTATCTTGCTTTTGAAACCAAAAATCTATTATCTTACCATAGGAAGCAATAAATGCACCCAAAACTAATAATAATATCTCTTTCCATTCTGCACCCATAGCTGCTTCACTAAATAGTGCAACACCTATACCAACCATTATCAACATAAATGTTGTTAATACTAGCGATGTTATAACTAACCTATTTCTATTGGTGCTTTTCAATATTTGCAATAATTGCTTATCTGCTTCGTTCACGTTACTACCTTCCTTGGCCTCTATACTTTTTGACATAATTTTTAGAACCTTTCGAATTTGAGTGATTATTCTTAGAATGAACTCCTGGTCTCTTCTTTTTTGCACCTTTTAAAAAGGCACCTCCACCAAATGTTCCTCCTCTTCCTGCCACTATTTTCTAATGTATCCCGATTTTTTTAATGCTCTAGCGTTTTCTACCCACTTAACACCAATTCTATTATAAATCGGTTTTCTAACAAATGCGTTAGCAGCTTTTTGAATACTCTTCGTTACTGGTTTATAAACTGTATTATCTACAACTCTGAAATTTCCCCCGAACAAACTTTGAAATTTACCTAAGTTATCTTGGCATTCTTTCCAAGACTCTTTAACTATATCATCTGGTATTACTCGTTCTCTCGCGGCATTTCTTTCTAAAGCTACTTCTAATGAAGTATTTACGAAAACCATATAACAATCGTAACCAAGCTTTTCAGCTTTTATTTTTTGTTTTTTAATCTTATTATAATTATCTCCAGTACCATCTATAATCATACCTAATCTACCTGCTTCGTAAAATTTCCTTTGCATAGCAGTTAGTTTTTTTGCTCTATCTCTAATTCCTCCTGGTACTTTTGTAATTTTATCCCAAAGTTCAGCATCTTCTTTTTCGATTCTTGCTAAATCTTTTGGGTCTATTCCATTTTTCTTTAATCCAGCTTCAAATGCTGAATCTGAATTAACTGATTTAAGACCTGTTGCTGATACTGAAGAAAGTCCTTTCCCTATACCAAATATTTCATTAGCAGTAAATGATTTACCACTACCAGGCCCTCCAGCCATAAAAACACATTTCAATATACCAGGGTCATCAACACCTTCAGTCATAAGACTAAAGACAATAGATTTCTTAATTGACATCATGTCTCCCTCGACATCAAATAAGGAATCTTTAATTACCTCTTCTTTGATATATGTTTTTAAACTCAATGTTACTCCTACTTTTTACCTTTTCGGTATCCACTATGCGTATGACCTGGCTTACCAACTTTAGTAGATTTCTTTTTTGGTTTTCTACCTTTTCTTGGTTTACCCTTTGCAGCTGAACCAACATCTCCGATTTGGTTTCCTACTTCTTTTACTGCATCCGCAACATCTTTTAGCTCTTCTTTAACTCTTCGAGCTCTTGTTTTAACAGCTTTAACTGTTTTTTTAACTTTCTTTTTACCTTTATCAACTGTATCCTCAACTTCATCGGGAATATAATCACCGTCTCTGTCATTGATTTTACCAGTTTTGTAAAAATATAGGTAAACTGCAGCTCCAACCGCAACAATACCTAAAATAATTAAAATTGTATTCATAATTTCCTTTTTTTATTAATTAAATTGATTACTACTATAAATATAAAGATAAAAAATAAAATTAAATAAACATGTGTTCATCTTTATTTTCTTCATCTTCATATGTTCTCTGAATATCGTTAACTTGTACTCCTAGCATAGTTAACAATCCGAATAATATTAGTACTAGCTTTTTTCTAATTCTCTCCATATAATGACCACGTTTTAGTTGGTTCAGGTTCTATAACCTTCTCCTCAGTTTTAACAATATAAGTGTAACCATCTCTCGCGTCCATATAGAACTGGGTTACTCCTCTTTTTTGATAAATGTACTCTAAAACGTCTGTAAGAGATTCTAATACTAATGTTGGGTTATCTAAAGGAGACCATCTATCGCCAGGTGGTACTCTTTTTGCAACCGCTTCTTTAACTTCTTCTTTTACTATTTCAGCTTTTTTAGCCATTACTCAATAACTCTAAGGATTCTACTTTCCTTGGCTCCAACAACTTTGTAATCGATTGAAACATCTTTAAAATCCTTAACAACTCTAGCTTCTGCTTCTGTTACTGACATTGCATCAACTAGATAGATTTCTTTTACTTTTTTGTCTTTGCCATTTTTAAGTGTAGCAACCACTACTTCTACTGTAACTTCGAAAAATTTTGCCATAATTTATTTGTTTATATTAATATATATGTATGTTTAACACAAAGATACAAAAAAAATTTGAATTATCCAAACTTTTGTCCAAAAAATTCATAATTTTCTTTTACTTTATCCAACTCACCTGCTTCTATTGCTTCTTCTTCATCTGCATAGATTGCTTTAACTGGACATTCTGGAATACAAGCACCACAATCTATACACTCTGATGGGTCTATATAAAGTTGTAATCCTTTAAGTTCCTCTTCAGACATTGATTCAACCTCTTTACCTGCGCCATCTGTTTTAATCGGTCCATGTATACAATTAACTGGACAAACCGTAACACAAGCGGTATCACATACACCTTCACATGCTTTACCAATAATGAAACTCATCTAATATTCGTATTCTTTTTTAGGACCTGTAAGATTTCCGTTTATTAAAAAGGAACAATTGAAACATAACATTCTTAGATTTTCATATTTATGATTCTTTCTATCACCATCTATAAAATCTAATACCAATGGCACTTTACCATCAACAATTCTTTTTTCTTCGAACCCACAAGAATTACATTTCTCTAACATATACCCATTAAGTAGTAATCTACTTTTTAGTTTCCATATAGGATAATCAGGATATTTACCAGCTATTAAATCATCTAATGAATATTTTCCTCTCTTTATATTGTATCCTTTACGAATTCCAGTTCCATCAGGATTTTTTAAATCTTCAAAGATACCATATTTTCTAGCGTATTTTTTGTAGGTATTATAAGATACACCTAATACTCTTGCCGCTTCCATAGCAGAACGAGCTTTCTTTTGTGCATCTCTAATCTCAGATTCTAATAGAGGTTTAGCCCCTAATCCTCTTTTCATTCTTCTTTGCTTACCTGCTTGAGAAAGGTCTTTGGTTGGGTCAAAGTTTGGAAAAACTTTGTTTTCTTTATTTTCCATAGTAATGTTCTTTACTATAAGTATACTGTATTATAATTTTCGGAAGAAATATCAAAAGAATCTGTAAAAATAAATTTTGCTATATCTACATTCCTCTTTGATTCTAAATTATATTTGTTGATTAATTTCTGATTATTTAATAATCTTTCTTTACATTTTTTATTTATATCATGCCAATCTAACTTACTTAATCTAAGTAATTCATCTGCTATAACTTTAGCTTTATTCATAACATCCCCATTTATATCATCATAAGAGTGGTCTATGATATCATCGAACATATCAAATCCCAATTTTCTATAATATTCAACAATACCTTTATAACCAAATATTATTGGAAATTGTAATGAAAGAAAAGAATTTAGTGGTTTTTCTGTATTAAATTGTTTTTCTCCCTCCGTTTCGGTTACTAAATCAATATAAGCGTTATTAGAAAATTGTGGTTTTAATGCCCACCTAAAATCAGTATCCAAAATACTATCTATTTTTATTTCTGGAACTTTGATATCTTCATACTCTCCTTCTTTTGAAGATAGAATCGCCATAGAATCTAATTTATTTTGTAGGATATGATGTACCATAGATACTCTATGTGGTCTCATACTCCAGTTTAAACATTGGAATAGATAAGGTTTATGTTCTACATATTTAGTACCTAAATAAACAGTATCCCAAGGGTGATAAGTATTATTATGAGGACTTATAAAAAATAGATTTGGAAACTCTGATTTGAATATTTCCCAATCCTTATATTTTATATTATCATCAGAAGTATAGACACCAATTAATTTAATAGTATTATACTTTATATTTCTTCTTGTAAGTTCGTTATCCCATCTTTTAAAATCTTCTTCTCTTCTATGCTCACCCATAAAATCTATAACAAATGTATCACATTCTATATCATAAAAAGTTGGATTTTCAGAACTAATCTTATTACCAGTACCAGTACCATCATCTGTCCAGTTTATATTGGGACTACACATTTCTTCTAATTCATATCCATGCACAAAAAACATATCAAACTTTCTATCTAATGTATCTCTTAATACAGATATTGGATAATTTAATCCAATTCCATTATTACTTTTTAGTAGAAGTGAAATTCGGTGTTTATTTAATGTACCTAATTTTAACTCTTTATTTAATTGAGTAGTGTAGGGCATTTATAATTTTTCTAATTTGTGTAAGTGATTTATAATTTTAGAAAAAGACATATCGGGAGAATCTTCTGTTGTATCTATATCTATGAAATTTATTTCTGGTGCTTCGTAATCTTTAGCTCTAAACTTATATCTTTCTCTCTTCTCTGTAGTATGAAGATATATCTCTACGATATCTGAACTTAATTTATCTTTAAATTCTTCTCTTAGTTTTCTAAATGGTGCAACTACTGAAACAACAACATCACATCCATTGTTATGAGCAAATTCTGCTATCATCTGAGCATTGCGGATATTGGTTTCTCTACCTTTATCTGAATAATCTTTGTTTACCGTTAATTTTCTTAAATCATCTCCGTCAATATGGAAAACATCTCGTCTCCAATTTCTTTTTTCAGTTTTTAAAAATTTGTATAGTTTATTGCCTAACGTAGTCTTACCACTTGAAGGTTGTCCTGTAAACCAGTATATCATAGAATTTATTTTTAAGTTATATCTTTTGATTCAATTAATGTATAAGAAAAAGAATTACCCCAAATACCAGCACCCTTTTTAACTATTTCCATAAAAGAATTAAAATCAGATTCCTTAGAAAATACTTGACAACCAGCTGACCATTTATCTACTTGTGTAGAACCATTAACTCTTGAACCTGCTTTATGTATATTAATACCAAATATACCTTCGTGTATATTGGATTCTAACAAATCATAATTGTCATCTCTATTATTATCTCTATAAACCTTTATTGGTTTAGCTTGTCTTAGTGCTTCATATTTATTTTGATGCAGTCCAATCTTATGTGAACCTCTATATTGACCTGGTTTTACAATTGCAACTCCAGCATTACTCATTATATTTTCTGTCCAATAAGAACCAGGGTCTGTTGTACAATCCCAACAATGAAAATTCCATTTACCATTTAAATCTTTATATGATAAAGTCATTTTATCATCAAACCTATTAGTAACTTTTCCATGCGTTGCTGAATTTCTAACTCCTACGATATTTACATCGTATCCTTTGTTACCAGTGAACCACTTATAACCTTTTGATTGAACTGCTTTTTGTATTTGTTGTATTGTGTACATATTCCTTGTATTTAGTTGTTATTAATTTAGTAAATATCCATAAGGAGTTGCTGATATATCTTGTCCTATTGGATAGTATTCCAATTTCATTGATACAGTCATAGTTCTTTGAATGTATGGATTAAAGAATTCTCCAGCAGCTTCTAAAGAAATTAAACCACTATGAGATTGACCTGCATCATAAACAATGACTTCATTCCAAACAATATATTCTTGGTCACCTGGTATTTCTACTCCAGCATATTTGTTATTTGGATTTTCCCAAGTGTATGTACCAAGATCTAATAGTTCTCCATCATCGTTTGCATCTGAATCTAAACAATACAATGCAAAGTGTTGTCTATCTAATCTTGGGTCACCTTCATCTATTTGAAGATACAGAATAAATATCTTTTTAAGTTTTTGGTCTACCCATTTTTCTCCAGCAAATGTAGTGATAACTGAATATCTTTCACTTGGGTCAAATGTTTCACCATCTAAAGTCATTTCGAATTTAGGTAGAAGTATCTCTTCTTCTTCCTTTTTACAACTGACAGTTAGTAGTACAATTCCTAATAATATCAATAATAATTTTTTCATTTTAGTTACCACCTCTCCTCTTCTTTAATCTTTCTCTTCTTTGTTTCTGAATTTTTTCCCACTCCTCTTTGGTGTAAACCTTTATAGTTTTAGTGTTGTTACACTTATTAATAGTAGTAACAGTAACTTTTTCTTTTTCTACTATCTTAGTGTGTATGCATTTATTTGCAGTTTGTGCTGTTCTTTGTCCTCTTTGTTGAGCGTTAGCTGTTAAGGAAAATAGAACTAATAATGTTATTAATAAATTTTTCATAATTTTTTCTCTTTAATTTTATCTTGTGATTCCCTTACCGTAATCTGATTTTCTGTAATCCCTCACTCTGTATGGAATCTGATGCGATTTCCAATAGTGATTTAATGTATTTACCAAGTCTTTTACAACTGTTTTAAGTTTTTCTTTCTTTTGGTCGGTTGTGGTATCAAACATTCCTTTAGGTATCATTCCTTTAATATAATTTTTTATTGGAAATATACCTACTTCGTTTACTGATTCGTTTGTTCTGTAAACTTGTCTTACAACTTTTCTATTTTTTAATAAATCAATATAAACATCTAAACCCTTTCTTTCCATATCCTTTTTGAATTTGGAAAATAACTTATCATTATATTGAGAATCTCTTACTGTCTTAACAACTTTATTACCTTTAGTTGCATATGCTACATATTGTTCATTCTCGTTTACTGATTCATAAATACCAATATTTATATTACCTGGTTCGAATTTAACTAATTTAGCTCCCATTTCTTTACCAAACTTTTCCCATGCATCTTTATTTTTCATATAAGATGACATTCTTACTTCAAATCCTTTTCCTTTTTTAGTAATC
>MDTE01121338.1_pt1 | contig 13633 bp, 9 predicted proteins | sample 811231 | NCBI WGS metagenome assembly MDTE01 (sample SAMN05326651, study PRJNA326480) | marine metagenome | isolation source: seawater | place: Indian Ocean: Red Sea | collected 2010
AAGTGGAAACCAAAGCATGGACAACGAAGACGTGGACTATCTCTGGGTCATCGATGACGAACGCTCTCTTCGTGGAACACCGTTCCTGCAACATGCAGACTTCCCTTCACCAGGCATTCATCGAGTTGAATTGATTGTGTTTGATGACAACGGCGCAACCCATTCAAGCGTTGTTTTGGTGGATATCCTCGTTGAATCACCCGAGAAAACATCCTCTGCACAACTCTACATCGGCTCCAGTTTGCTCCTGTTGTTGCTGGTTGGTGCGTTGGTTGTTTTCCAGCGTAACAGAAGTGGACGTGATTCAGCAACGCTGCCCAGGTGGCAAGTGCCGAGCCCATCATCTCACGATGGTTTTGATGCTGGTGAGGTCGCGCAGGATGCAACGGTTGAAGAAGAAAAAGCGCGAGGATGAACCATGTTCGCCGAGGCAATAGCGAAACTTCCTCCACGCCCTCACCCCACTTCCGTGGATGAATACCGTGCGAGACAGGCTCGATTGACCGATCAATTTCGAACCGATGATCTCCTGATTATCTCGTCGCCTCCGTTTGCAACGCACTCCAATGATGTGCACTACAGGTACCGTACCTCGAGTGATCTCCTGTACCTCACCGGCTGGGCAGAACCTGAAACAATTCTTGTCATCAGGCATGCTTACGGCAACTGGAACACGAGCATCTTCGTTCAACCAAAGGACACGCTCAAAGAAATCTGGGAAGGTCGTCGTCCAGGCATTGACGGTGCCATGACTTCCTTTGCCGTGAACGACGCCTACAACAACACGGCGTTAGGCGATGAGTTAGGAGCATGGCTTAACGAAGCGCGACGTGTGTTCGTACGCGGTGGCATCAATCATGAAGTGGACGACCTTGTTCAGTCGGCTGTTCGACGTCGTGACCGTGCTCGACAGCACTTTGGCAGCGGCCCTGTTTCGGTGGAGGACCCGTCTTCTTTACTCGCTGAGTTGCGACTCAGAAAATCGGCGTCAGAAATTGAACAGATGACGTATGCAAGCAAAGTGACAAGCCTTGCGCATGAATTGGCCATGCGACACAGCCGTGAAGGCGTGACTGAGTATCAATTACAATCTGTGATCGAAGGCTTCTTTTCCTATGCAGGGACCTCGGGCTGGTCTTATCCTTCCATCGTTGGGTGCGGTGAAAACGCAACCATCCTGCATTACACCACCAACCAAGCGACATGCGGCCAAGATGAAGTCATTTTGATCGATGCAGGAGCTGAATACCGTGGCTACGCCAGTGACATCACACGCTCATGGCCCATCTCGGGTTCGTTTACCGATGCTCAACGGGAAATCTACCAACTTGTCCTTGACGCGCAACTCGCTGCCATTGAAGCCTGTCAAGTCGGTGCGCCCTACACAGCACCCCATGAAGCCGCACGGCGTGTACTTGCAGAAGGCCTCATCAATCTGGGTGTCATCACACAGAGTCTTGAAGAGGCGCTTGACATGGAATCGGGTCAATTGCGGCACTGGTACATGCACAACACCAGTCATTGGATTGGATTGGATGTTCACGATGCAGGTGTTTACAAGCCTGGAGGAGAACCTCGTGCTCTCGAACCGGGCATGTGCCTCACCATTGAACCAGGCCTCTACTTTGGTGCTTGGCGCCCCGATGTCGATTGCCCCGAACGATACGCCAACATTGGCATTCGTATTGAGGACGATATTCTCGTGACGAAGGATGGGCCAAGAATTCTCACCGAAGACTGTCCAAAGACTGTGGAAGAAATTGAGCGCATCGTCGGTCAACCACTTTGAGGAGGCGTTGTCATGGATTGGCGTAACATCCTAGCGCGACAGTTGCCATGGACTCGGCAACACGCTGAATCCCATCGTTTGTCACCAGAAGAAGCCGTTGAACTCTATGAAAACGCACCGCTGCATGACTTGATGCAAGCAGCCCATGCACGTCGCCTTGCCATGCATCCAAACGGTAAGGTCACGTATCTTGTCGATCGGAACATCAACTACACCAATGTCTGCACCATCAACTGTCAATTTTGTTCGTTTTACCGTCCCCCAGGACACGATGAGACCTACACCCAAACCTACGAGGAGATATCTGCCAGAGTAACCGAACTCGAAGCCATTGGTGGCACACGTATTCTTATGCAAGGTGGTGTCAATCCAGCGCTTCCGTTCTCTTGGTACATCGATCTGCTCCAACACCTGCGAAAGGCACATCCAAGCATCGATTTGGACTGCTTCAGCCCAATTGAAATTGAAGGATTGGCAGATGTTTGTGGTATGACCACCCTTGAAGTCCTGTCAGAACTCAAGGCTGCGGGTATGCACGGTTTGCCTGGAGGCGGTGCTGAAATGTTGGTGGATGATGTCCGCAAAGATGTTTCACCCAAGAAAGGAGCACCGGCGAACTGGCTGCGTGTGATGGCTGAAGCACAGTCCTTGGGATTGACCACGAGTGCAACCAACGTCATTGGTTTTGGTGAAACAGCCTCTAACCGTGTCGAGCACATGCGCCGCATTCGGGATTTGCAGGACGATTCACTGGCATCGTACGGCATCGGCTTTACCTCATTCATCGCTTGGCCTGTTCAACTTGAGGTCAATTCGTTTGGTCGTCGTAATCGTGGTCAAAACAAGCATGTCTTGGGTGCGGGTTCATCCGAATACTTGCGCCATGTGGCTGTTTCTCGGCTGTTTCTTGATAATATTGAACACATTCAAGCGTCGTGGCCTACCATGGGTCTACATATTTCTCAAATGGCGCTGTTGGGTGGTGCGGATGATGCAGGTTCCACGATGATGGAAGAAAATGTTGTCTCAGCATCAGGGACGTCAAAATTGGAAGCCAGTGAGGTTGAACTGCAATCATCCATCATCCGAGCGGGTTTCACACCGCAACGCCGTGACAGCGATTATCAACACCTCGATACGGTACAGGCGGTTCCACCTGCCGAGGACCTTGCTGCGCCTACGCCTACGTTGTAGTGGGTCCGTAGAAGACGATCCAAACGACTGCACGGATGTTTCGTCCACCGTTCCCAATCCCGTCTGAGGGGACGTAATCCTGGCCGTTGTAGTAGCCTCTGTAGACGAGATGGTTGCTGTTGTTGGTGCTGTTATCAACCCAATCGGTGATGTCATAGGTCCACTGTTTCACATCTTGTCCTGCACACCATCCCGCACGTCCATACGGCCACGAACCGTACTGATTTGCGACCACGCCGTTGTCGACTTCATTTTCGCAACCATCGCTGCTGTAGACAATGGGGTGCCATTCGTATGTCTGGTGTTGACCCATGGTGTAGTAATGCTGATGGTCGCAAAATTCCGCACAGTTGGCCGTGTCCTTGTTGAATCCGTGTCCGGTAATGGTGGCGACGATTTCAACCGATGTTGCATCCGTTGGAACTGAAAAATTAAGTTGGCGGAGATAGCGCGATTCGTTGTTGTACGTCCCGTCAAATTGGCCACCGCTAAAGGCATAGGTGCCGTTTACTGCTCGCTGGCCACTGCCCCAATCACTGAACAGGAAGGTCACGGTAAGGTCGCCCCGGTTGGCGCCTCCATACTTGAATCGACGCTCTTCTCCGTCGTTCAACATAAACAGATAGGGTGAGATGTCGGTCAGCCACATCCCTTCTCGACCGTAGGTGGTGATCCAGCGAACCATTTCCGTGTTACAAACAGAGCTGTTGCTCGCATCGCAGACATACATGTATGCCAAGTAATCCCATTCGTGACAACCACCATAATTTCCTTCTGAATCTTGATAGCGATTTTTACGCTCGAAACATGCGTGTTCGTGGTAGACTTCGAGCGTGTCGTAACTGCTGAGCTCGTTTGGTAAATCGAAGGTAGCGTTGCTAAACGACGAATATCCGCCACCCCATCCACCGCTGTGGCGTTGGAAATCCATGATGCTCACCGCGTGTACGGCGGGGTCGTGTTGCCGTATTTTTGTTGGGAACTCGGCCACCCATTGATTTGGCTCATAGGAGAGATGGTACGGGTCGTTGGATTGGGTGAGCCACGCATAGAGTGAACCCGTTTCCCTTGCGAGTTGGAATCGGTCAATGCCCATGAAGAATGGATTGTTGAACGAGGAGATCATGTTCCCTATTCCGCCACCAAGGTTGCTTGCATCGATGTCGATGTAATGGATTCGGTCATCCCAATAGGCCTCTTCGCTCGCGGATAATCTCGACAGCACCGTTGACCGTTGTTGAACCACATCGTTGTGGTAGGTGTTGTCAAAGGAACCGTAAAACAAATGCGTGTTGCTTGGAAGATTACGAATGAAAGGACCAGGGTTTTGTCCCCATGTGCCAACATTGTTGTTACCGTTGGAATCGGTGTACTTGAACATGAAAAAGTAAACGTCGTGACCCGTCCAGCGGTCTTGGAAGTTGAATGTTCCATTCAGTGTTGGGAACGAAAACTGTGGCACCACCTGCATCGGCCCGTTCAAACTTGATGCACTCGTCCAGTCCACGGGTTGTTGTACCACCGCACATCCGACGTTATCGACGCTCCAACGTGCGGGTGAATCGGCGCATTCATCGACATTGGCAAAGACACCGTCGCCGTCAATGTCCGCACAACCAACAGCATTGACATTCAAACCAGATGGTGTTCCCTCACACCGGTCGTCAAGGTCGTTAACGCCATCGCCGTCGGTGTCTCGTTGGATGGCCGCACAGCCGGTGGGGTCGACATCAACGGCTCCCAAAGGCGTCTGGGGGCACTGATCAAGGAGGGCACCTGTTGCATTGACGTCGGCTACACCATCGTTGTCATCATCTGCGTCTTCCAATTGATCATGACAACCGTCGTTGTCCCAGTCCGTGCTTGAATCAGCGTTCCATCCTACGATGCCTTTGGCGCAAGAATCGTTGTCATCGTTTTGGTCGTCGTTGTCATCGTTGTCATCTTCGTCAAGGTCGGAACAACCATCCCTGTCCCAATCACTGTAAAGGTTGGATGCCCACCCTTTACGACCAACAGGACAAGCATCATCGACGTCCTCCACACCATCGTTGTCGTCATCAAGGTCTTCGTCAGCATCATGGCATCCATCGTAGTCATAGTCGGCACTCGGTGTACTTACCCAGCCATAAGAGGTTGGGCATCCATCGTAGGTGTCGATGATACCATCGTTGTCATCATCATCATCTTCATCACTGTCTCGGCAACCGTCCTGGTCGCCATCGGTTCGTTCGTTGGAACGCCATCCCTCATTTTCACCGATGCCCGATGGACATTTGTCGTAGACATTTTGGATACCATCTCCATCTTCGTCATCACCTGCCCCTTCAATCAGAACCTGCGTCGTAACGAGATCGCTTGATGTTGTGTATCGGCCACACATCGCCTTGGTCGTGATGGTGTGAGAGGAAGTCGCCTCTGTGAAATCCATCAATATCTTCCATGCACCCAATTCGTCGAGGACGATGTTCCCTTGGTTTCCGTTCGTCACGTTGTACGTGAGGATGCACGAGTCAGTGTAGACGTGTTCAACACTACCCTGGTACCAGACTGCATTGGGTTCTTCGAGGACCAACCTCGCAGGAGTGGTGATGATCGGAGCAGGTTCAAGCGGCTCTTCGACAACAAGAGCCAGCACAAGGGGGTTGGTCGTGACCTGTAGTTCTGTGACTCCGGTGTTCACGATGTTCACCGAGATGATGTGCTCCCCCACCTGAGCTGGGGTGAATTTCAACTGAAATCCTTCATTGGTCTCGCTCCATTCAATCGAATCCACTGGGCGAAAACTCGGTGTCAGGACGGAGATTTCTGCATCCCATTGACCTTCTCCATCTTGGATGATTGCGAGCAAATAAATCGCCTCTTCTCCGAGTTGAAGACTCGAGGGTGCGAGAACCCACGTTGTTGAGAGTGCGTATGTTTCAGGAGATGGAGGCACCACTTCTTCCGTGGGTTCGGTTCCGGCAAGGCAGCCTGCCAACATCATGAGCGCCACCAACGAAAGGGCCATCCTCTGACGAGCATTCATGCATCCTTGGTCAACACGGATATCCTTCAATGTGTTGATTAGGAGATATCCAATTCGGAGCGTCCATCGTGAAGCGGTAAATCAACGACCTCGATTTGTGAACGTGGATGGCCGACCTTCAACGGTTGAACCCAAAGCAATGCGCCTCCCTTTTTTCTGTCAATGCGAAGGATGCATTCCCAATGAACTCGGAGGAAGTCCGTGTTCACTGAACCGGGCCATGAACCGCTTGGGGCCTCGAGAACGACCTCTTGGCCTTCCTTCCAACGTTGACTTTCTCCGTTTGCCATGATTCGCATTGGACGGAGGTACAAACCACCTTTTGCCTCTTGAATTTCCATGGGTGCATCTTCTCCACCTGCAGTTCCATCGTCCAATCCGACTTCCCAATGGTGCGGCAGTTCCGTTGAAAATCCAGGCGGAGGTTGCCTGTCGCTTGCTCGCCCAAGTTCCGTAAGCACGGCTTCCCTCGCAGGTGGAAGCACACCCACTCTCCAAAGCACATCGACATGGTTCCAGGCTTCAGACCAATTCGAAAACTCGATGTTGATTTTGAGTGGCTGGTCTGCATAGGACGGTTCATTGAATTGAATCGAAGGGGGTGGTGGATTTTTGTTGAGGAAGTGTTGTTGACGGCGCAACTCAACAAGATTTGCCAGAACACGTATGAAGAGCGGCGCAAAAATGAGCGGGACAACAAAAACAGCAAGTGCTGGATAATCGAGCAATCCCCAACGAATGGTGTTTAATCCGTAGACAGGAAGCCCTATGAACAACAGGAGTGGGGAGACAAAGAGATAGAACAAACTGGCCAACAACACCACGACAACGGCACGAATGAATGCACGTAAGATGTTGTGAATTGGGTTTGGAATGAGGTACCAGCCTCGACGTTGTCGCTTGACCAAAGGAACGAATGGGTCCCGTTCAACACGTCCTTGTGACTCCCCAAGTTGGAAGGCCTCCCCCCCGTATTCGTAACGTCGTTCCAATAACCAAGCGTCTTCTTTGCCGATCATGAACGTTGGGCCATGTTCACCGTGTGCGGCAAGAACATCATCTTCTGTTGCAAAATCACCGAGGTGAATTCTCTTGGTGGCAACTGGAAGTGCTTCTGGAATCCAACGTGAAGCCTCGAAAGGAGGATACCTTACACGCTGGATTTCGTACAAGGATTTCATGGTAATTCCTCAGGACAGCAAGAGGCGAACGCTTGCCTTGAGAGCCAACGGTCGGAAGGCGGGTACATTTCGCAACAGAGCCATGCCCAACGGCACTGGTTTTTCGATATCACCAATCTCGTTGATGAGTTTCAGCGTGTCTGGATGGGCGAAATTTCTGAAATGCTTGTCGAGCGTTGCATCGTTACAATCGCTCACCAATAAGTTCCGCAAAGCACGCGCCCTATCTTGGTCTTTCTTCATGGCATCCCAGGGTTTTTTCGTGATCGATTTCAATGTTTGAAGTGAGAGGTTGTTCTGATTGATGGCTTCCACCAATGGCTCAATGATGCATTGAATTTGATGAAAACCGGGTCCAATACCCCCGCCAGTGGTTGGCTTGGCCATCCCCGCAGCATCGCCGAGGAGCATGACTCGTTCTTTGATCGGTCGCTTTACCATGCCCGAAGGGACAGGGCCGCAATAGCGTGCAACTTCAGAAATATTCTCAAATCTGTCTTTCCAAAGGGGGTGGTCGATGAGGTCCTGATAGCAGGATTCGATGCTTCTTCCGTTCAAACGGTCGGCTGTTGACCACAAGCCGATTCGATGTGTTCCAAATCCCGATGGGATGACCCAAGCAAAAAATCCAGGTGCAATGTCATTGCCACTGTACATCTCCAACCAACGGTCCCGCCCTTGATAGCCCACAACTTCTGTTTGGAATCCAATCATCAATTCTTTTTGATGCCCCATCTTGAAAAATCGCCGAGTCCAACTGTGGGCCCCATCTGCACCAATGAGCAACTTGCTCGTGACGTTCAATCGTTCATCACCACGTTGGACCGTGAGTGAAACATGATCATCGACAACGTGGGCGTCAGTTGGAACAGTGTCGAGCCAAAGATGCGCGCCTGCCTCCATGCCTTGTTGGACAACGAATTGATCGAACCGTTTTCGACAGACCACATAGGTCCGAAGGGTTCCTTCGGTTCCAACCGGTACCAACGTACCGCTTGGTCCATGAATCAGTGCACCGTCGACCTCCTCCAGAACAGTCTCGTAGGCTTCAACCACATGCATAGCGGACGGCGTGACCAAACCAGCGCACTGAAACGGTCGTCCGATTTCATTGTGTTCCTCGAGCATAAGGACGCGTAATCCACATTCAGAAAGGAGAGTTGCAGCACGCCCACCGACTGGACCGGCGCCAACGATGATGACATCGTAGTCGTGCTTGTCCATGTTTTTGCCTGTGGATGGTATTGTTTCAACCTTCCTTTGGAGAACCGCCAACGGTCAACGTTTTGCAAATTTATAGCCTATGGACTGGTTCTTTTTCAGATAGAGCGTCGCAGAGAACGGGTTGTTCGTTTTCTTGGAAATAAAATCGTCAAACGGTCCTAAGGAACCGGTCTCAATGAGGGTCTTGGCTTCTTCCCGAGTGATGTCGCGCTTTGAGATACAACGCTCAATGTGGATCTTGCAGTTGGTTGATGAGTCCTCGGCTGTGTAATGCGTCTCTGTTTCAATGATGTTGGCTTTGGTTTTTGGGCAAACGGCGACCACACCCGGCTCAACGGTGAATCGCTTTGCATCAGCTGCTGCTGCTCGAGGCGGGAAGTCAAAGGAAACCCGATTTTTATCCAGCATCAGAAAGGCATTGAATGGCCGATTCCTCCGAGAAGTAAAGTCTTCCAACAGCACGGATTTACCTTTGGTGAAAATGGGTTTCGCCTCATCGGGTGTGATCGGTCGCTTGCACATCACGTTCTGCATGCCCCTGAAGTTGCAATCAGGATTATCGCAGTTGTATGCTGAAGGTGTGATTCGTATGGAGCCATGGTCACACACTGGACAGGGGCACAGGACTTCGTCGTCTTCGCTTGCTCCTCCACCTGCAGCGCCTTTACTGGCCACTTTTCCATCTTTTGCAAGAACAACCGATGTCTCGTAACCTTCACCTGCCTGTGAGAAGAAGCCATGAAGGTCGTCAAGTTCACCAGCGGCCAACAAACGCGAAGCCGTGGTTCGGTCGAACCAGCGGCCCGAGGTATCTTTCCAAAACACAAACGAGCAACCTTTGTCGCGCCCTTCGTTGTGAACACATTGGTACGCGAGGGTGTTTTCTTTGACATCACCACCGCAACTTGGACAGGCGCCGATGGTGGATTCTTCAAGATACAGCTGGCTACGATCGTGCTCACGAATCCGTTCCACCATCGTCGTGGTCTGTTGGATGATTTTGTCCATGTATGTTTTCATGGGTTCATCGCCGCGCTGGACAGCGAGCAATGAAGATTCCATATCTCCCGTCAATTCAGGTGAAGTGATCCAATCAACTGGGATCCTACGCAACACATCGATCATACGAATTCCGTGAGGTGCTGCGCTGATGGAGCCGTTGCGTGAGCGACGAATGTACTTCCGCGTTAATAATTTTTCAATGGTATCCGCTCGAGTTGCAGGTGTCCCCAATCCTTTGTCTTTCATGGCCTCTGCGAGGTCATCATCTTCGATGTGCTTGCCCGCATGTTCCATCAATTGGAGCAGGCTTGCTTCCTTGAGTCGATTTTTGGGCTTGGACAGTTCTTCCGAAAACTCATGTCCTTCGAGTGAAGTGTCGCATGGATTGCTTGGAAGTTGACCCCAGCCTTCTGGAACCTTTTCGCTCTTTGGCACCACGGCACGCCAGCCGCTTGATTTGATAGTTTCAACACTCTTGATGAATTCATGTCCTGCCACGGTGGTGGTACGCTTGATGACGTTCCATTCTGCTTCAGGATGCCAAGACGCCAAAAAATTTCGAACGATCATGTCGTACAGTTTTGCGTGATCACCGCCAAAATTGGAGGGTGGTGCCTGCCCCGTCGGTACGATGGCATAATGATCGGAAACTTTGCTGCTGTTGAAGTTACGTGAAGCGTTGGACAGCCCATCTGCTTGAAGTCGTTTCACATGCGCATCGTATTCGCTTTGTTGAGTCAATTGCTCGAGGGTTTTTGCAACGGTCTCGTGCATGTCTTCGGGCAAGTATTTCGAGTCCGTTCTCGGGTAGGTTGTGAGTTTGAATTTGTCATAGAGGTCTTGCGCAATCCCCAATGTTCGCTTTGCAGACCACGACCACATGCTGTTTGCACGCTTTTGAAGGGTGGTAAGGTCGTAATTGAGGGGTGGTTTTTCCTTTTTCGTACGGGTTGTTTCGGCTGTAGAGAATGGACCTTTTTGAGCGAGCGCCTCTTCGATGGATGCCTTTTCATCGGCTTCTGTGATGCGGTGTGCTTTGTGTTCTGGACGGTCAGGGTCGTCTTTGTGACCGCTTCGTTCCCATCGTGCCTTCCAACGTGCATCTCCCGCAGAAAATGTAGCGTTGAGTTGCCAAAATGGAACAGGTACATGAGAGAGAATCTCGAGTTCATGGTCAACGACCAAGGCAAGCGTTGCCGTTTGCACCCGTCCCAACGAGTTGGCAGACCTGTCCCGGCTTTGGGGGAGTCGCGTGGCAACACGTGAACCGTTCATTCCAATGATCCAATCGGCATAGGAACGAGCGTATGCAGCATCGCTCAATGCTTGGTATTCATCGCCTGATTTACGATTTTCAAACGCCTCGAGTAAAGCGTCATAGGTCATGGACTGCATCCACATCCTGGATGTCGGCGTCTTGATTTTGGTGTGCCGTATGATGGTTCTGAAGATGAGTTCACCTTCCCTTGCAGCATCACAGGCATTGACAACTTCTGTTACGGATTTGTCCTTAACAAGTTTTGAAATGGCCTTCAATTGCTTCGAGTTTCTCCCACCTTTTGGTTTGTAGAGAAATTCTTCGGGAATAAACGGTAATTGGTCAATGGATTTCCGCCAATTTTTGAAGGCTTCATCGTAGTCATCCATGTATTTGAGTTCGAGTAGATGGCCGATTGCCCAAGTGATGATGATGTCATCACTGAGCCAATGGGTGTCCATTTTCTTTCCGACGCCAAGCACGTTCGCAAGGTCCTCGGCAACACTCGGCTTCTCTGCGATGATGACGATGGACATGTGTTCAAACCGCAACGACGACCATACTTGAACCCTCCTTTACCCTCTCGATGGGGTGTTATGCACACATGAAATGGTTCATTTCATGGCCCCGAATTGTTGAGCTCATTCATGCGTTGGCGACTCTGATGTTCGTCCCAACGTGCTTCGGCTTCTGGACCAGCACAATCTCTACATCCGGGGTAACCCGCCTCAATCAAATCCTCCAATGTTTTCCGCACCAGCGGCCATCCATCTTGTGCATTGAGAGGGCACCAAACAACCTGTTCATCAGGTTCATCGGTTGAACAGATACAAAGGATCTCGCCGTTGGTTTCCGAGACGATGGTAAGTGAGGGCCCTGTTTTGAACTCGAAGGTGGGGAACACCAACCGCGCAGGTTGACGTTCGCTGATATGCATGGACAATGCGTCTATTTCCGACTTGAGCCATGCATCTCCTTGAATCACGATGTTGTTCTCTCGGAGGACGGTTCGTGCAAGTTCTCGAACCGCAGGCCATCGAGGGTCTGTGATTCGCATGTTTCACCCCAACTCATGGCAAGTCTTGAAGAATGCCTCGCACGACATGGGGCCATGGGCGTTGCATATCGTTGGTTTGGACGCGCCCTTTTACGATTCCAAGACTCTGAAAAAGCGCATAAGCGTTCACTCAATTTGTTGCGATTGGCCGCCGCAACCCCACCGGGTCGTCTGTTGCTTCGAACCATGTACAAACCAAGACGCTCACTTCCCGTGACAGTTTTTGGTCATGAATACGCGCATCCATTTGGTTTGGCTGCTGGCATGGATAAAAATGCGGTCGCGCTAAGGGGATGGGACACCATCGGTCTTTCATTTATCGAAATTGGTGGCGTTACGATGCACGGCCAAGCCGGAAATGAGAAACCACGAATGTTTCGAGCTCCAACGAGTCAGGCCTTGGTGAACAGAATGGGGTTCAACAATGCAGGCAGTGAGGCCATCGCAAGACAACTCTCCCGTTGTTATGCCAGACAGGGTAAACCAAAGGTCCCGCTATGGGTCAACCTTGGAAAGTCGAAAATCACACCACTGGACGAGGCTCACACAGATTATGCCACCTCCATGGAGCGTCTTTGGAAATACACCGATGTTTTTGTGATCAATGTCTCCTCGCCCAACACCCCCAATTTGAGAGAATTGCAAGACGATGAGGGACTCATTCGAATCTTGAACGCATGTGAATTGGTCAATCAACAGCAAATGTCCAGCACGGGAGGCAAAAGGAAACCGCTTCTCGTCAAAATTGCACCTGATTTGACAACTGAGCAGGTCAAGCACATTGTCGAAACTGCACAATCACATGGTGCAGATGGCATGGTGGTGTGCAACACCACCGTTCAACGCCCCGATGATTCAACGTCCAAAGACCAACGTGTGTTTGATGAAAAAGGGGGTATGAGTGGGAAGCCACTCGGCGTTCGGTCCACAGAACTCATTCGCCAGGTTCGGAAATTTGCTGGGCCGACATGGCCGATCATCGGTGTTGGGGGCATCTCCACTGCCGCTGATGCTTGGGAGAAAATCGGGGCTGGTGCTACGCTTCTTCAGGCATACAGTGGGTTTGTTTTCGAAGGTCCAAGTTTGGTCAAATCGGTTGTTCATGGGCTTGACAAGAACATGAGAGATGCTGGACATGACGCCATCTCACAGGCGGTCAATCATTCCAACAACACCGAAGAGGATTGTTAAGGGAGCAGCAGGTGGTTCCATCATGTGGGCACGTCGGACTCGAATTCTCGTGCTTGGTGCCGTCCTCACATCGGCACTCCTTGCAACGCTCTTGTTGCAATCACCTGTACCAACCCAGACCGTTGACGAACTCATGGCCAGCCCCAACGATCATCTTGACCAGGAAGTTGCAGTTCGCGGTGAAGTTCAAGATGGGACCATCAACAACGGTAGCATGACCTTTGTTTTGGAAGGTGAAACTTCTTCGGTCATGGTTCGCTTTGCGGACGCATCGGTCTCAAACGGTCTTGACGACAACCGCACCGTGTACGCCGAGGGCGTGCTTACCTATGTCGATGGAACATATCTTTTGGAAGCCAACATCATCAAGACTTCGTGCCCTTCAAAATATGAAGAGGCAGCAGAAAATGCTTGAATGCGATACTTCGTTGCCTTGATATAGGCTAATTGGCAGGCTCGGCTGGGATAGGTGGGGAGCTCGGCGTACCCTGTACCACAAATCGTCGTTATGGTGGGCTGAACGCCTTGGGGCGGCGGAAGCGGTCGCGAGGTTCCCGTAGGCGGACGTTGATGTCTCGCCCCCACATGACTCGGGTGTCATGAACCGTATCCGGAAGGAGACGGGGAATGGATAACCGGGGGACTAGGTCAGGCCGGGAACGGAGCAGCCCTACCTGGGGCCATGGGTGCTGTGGGGATCCGGGATGGA
>MDTE01186702.1_pt1 | contig 13633 bp, 11 predicted proteins | sample 811231 | NCBI WGS metagenome assembly MDTE01 (sample SAMN05326651, study PRJNA326480) | marine metagenome | isolation source: seawater | place: Indian Ocean: Red Sea | collected 2010
AGATTTTCGCGAGGCTTATTTGCTTATTGGGCGATAGGAAATGTTCAATTCTTTTAGCCAGCCTAATTCCCTTTTCCTGATAGTTTCTAGGAATGACTTCCAATTTTCCTCGCTAGTGACGGGGTTCCACGCTCTCTCTGCAAATGAGATTAATCGGGGGAATAGATAGTAATCCATCTGCTTAGAATCTATGACCGTCTCTGACCATAGCTGAGCTTGCAGTCCGATTACGCGGGTCCTCATTTTCTGAGACATTTCCCAACTCGTCAACGGATCAAATTTATAAATATCTTCCGTATCGACATATGAAGCCCATGGAAGCCCGGGCTCATCAGGTTTCATACAGTAGGGCATGTCAAAGTAATAATAGCTGGAGTTACAGATGATGAAGGGACGCTCACTTGTTTCAATATTTTTTAATTGTTCTGATCTATCATCGTTTAATAGCCATACGCTCGTGTAAGATTTCCCCCTATCCGCTTTGACATGATTCACCATTTCGTGCCAAAAACCTACACTAGTATTTGGAGCAATCTCGGAAACCGTCAACGCTGCTCTCTGACAGTAATATTTGAGCAAAGCTTCTCTGGCCTTGGTTCGATCTCTTGAATTAGCCGTATCCCATTCTTCATCCCAGATATCCAATGCATGACAAATCGGCGATTCTAACCAAGCTCCCGCCGGAATTTCGTCGCCCCCGAGATGAATTGCCTTGAATTCTACATTGGCTTGATCGTAAAGATTTTTGATTTCTTTCACGACAGTTCTGAGGAACCTGTAAGTATCCTCACATCCAACATTAATGATATTTTGCTTGAAGCCTTGCGCTGATGTGTGCAGTGATCTGTCTTCTGGATCTGCTAATTGCCAATCGCTGTTCTCTAATGATCTTAGTATTGCATTTGAATGTCCGGGCAAGTTGATTTCTAAAATTATTTCTACGCCCCTTAATTTCGAAAATTTTAGTAAATCAATGAACTCTTTCTGGCTAAAGAATCCTCCGGTGTCGCAATGGCCGTCTCCCCAGGCGGGTGCTAAAGCTCTTCGCTCCCCAAAATGATTGAATTGTTCATGCGATCGTGTGCCTCCGATATTTGCGAGCTCGGAGATTGCCAAAATTTCAAGTCTCCACCCCTCGTCGTTACTCATTCCGAGCTGTAGCTTATTCATTTTATAAGATGCCATCGACTCAATGATTTTTTTGACTTGCCTAGGCTTTTGAAAATGGCGAGCAAGATCAATCATTAGACCTCTGTATTCCATAGAGCTGGAATCAATGATTTTTAAAAGCGGCAGTGTTAAGTCCTCTTTGTCCGAAAGGATTTGCCGAAAACTATGAAGTCCCCAAACAATTCCACGAAAACTTTTTGCTTTGAGGGAGGCCTCTCTGGGTTTCGTTTCTAATTGATAGTCGCAATCGATACTTGGATCTTTTCTGACCTTTAAACGGTAGGACCCCTCGCCCGCCCCAAAAGTTCGTATCAATTCATTTACAGCCTCTTTCTCATCATTTTTAAGATTTGTTTCGACCTTGATTCCATCAATTTGAGTTTCTTTCCCTAAGTGCTCGATTTTCCTTGGTGTAGGAATTATCATCGGGTAAGCTCTTTTAAGATTTGTTTCTTTCGATTTCAACGTTGTCCTTTTAAAGAGTTTAGCTCCCATTCTCGGTTCAGTAAGAGGCACTAGGTCTGGATCCTCGAGATGAGGCTCGCCTAACAATAATTCTTTCCCATCTTTAAATTGAGTCAGATAAAACCCTTGACGTTTGAGGAGTTGCATCCCGGACAGAAGCCAATTTTCAATCCTAATTCTGATTTCCTCCCCATGGAATAGGGTCCTCCAATTCTCATTTGGTGATATATATCCATACCTCCCCTCTAAATGGATCTTAGATATCGATTTCTCATTCGAAGAAGGCGTCAATCCCATTGACGAGTAGAGTCTCCAGTTCGCCCCAAGCGGATTGTCATCTCTATTTTCGATTATTAGGAAAGTCAAAATCTCTTCATTTTGGCGATCCTCAATAATTTGAACAGATATTTTTTTAGGGTTGATTTTTTTCATATAATTTAGAGAGGTACATTACGACAACATCTCTTGTCGGTCTGCCTTTAACACCATAGGAGAAATCAAAAAGGCACCCAGCATAATCATGGATACCGAAAATCCTCCTGCAAGGCCAAATCCTCCTGTATCGATGAGCACTCCCCCGATAAAGGGCGCCGCGCTTGTGCCAGATAAAACGAACGCTACATGAGAAGCTGCCAATTTTCCTGAGCTATCTGTTCTGGCTAGGCACCCCAAGAAGATGGGCATGATGGCGGTAGGAAGTGTCGCAAAAATCGGAACCACCAAAAAATATTGCCAAGCCGAGTCGCTGATCGACAATGCTGTCGTAGCCATTGCGAGCAAAATCACCAAAATCAAGATAGGAAAAAACGCTCGTACTCTGGTGCCTATCCAACCCGCAATCAAAGGTAGAACGATTCCAAGAGAGCTTCCAACCATAAAGATATAACCTATATTCTCAGCACTTATTCCAATCTCTCGACCTATTCTGACTATGAAAAGGCCTACTGAGCTGTGGCCGAAAAACATTATTCCTATCCCAAGAAGGGCGAACCAACCGACTCGCAGGTTTTCTGCAGATTGATCCATAGCTTGAGATTTTTGCTCATTGTTATGAGGGGTTCTGAATGCGATAAGCACGGCAAAAAGAGCACAAACTCCATAAACTAAGTAAAGCCCATCTATCCCCGTCAAATTAAAATAACTGGAAAAAGCAAAATCCAAGCCCATCGCCCGGGGCAAAGTAAATGCCATGACGACGCCCATAAGACCGACTGCTGAGTTGATTACTCCAAAATTTATATCTGGCTTATCGCTTCTGGCAATTCTCCCAGCACAAGTCGCTGCTACCGCCCCTAGTGCTAATCCTGTTGGAATTCTGAAAAACGCAAGATGCACCGGGTCGGTGGCAAGAACACTTAAAAGATTGAATAGGAATATTACGCTTGCACCAATAAAAAAAACTTTTTTGGAGTTTGTTATATGGGTGAGTCTTGCGAAAAAAAAATTTCCCAAGGCGATGGAGAACATTTCCAACGAGATCAATTTTCCTGCATCTGCATTGGTTAAATTGAATGATTCTTTGATTCCATCGATATTGAATGGCATCCCTAACGAAGCTGCGAAGCAGCAAATTAAAACAAAGGCTATTGAGGCAACTTCGGAGGCTTTGAGACTTTCTGGGTGTGACATGCTCGCTATCTTCCCTGAAACTTTTCCAGACAAATTAGTTCAGTTTTATTCCACAAGGTTGAAGTCGATTTAGTTAAGATTTTTATGACTCTTACAGCGAGGTTCCACCATCAACGGGTAAGATGGCTCCTGTAATTCCTGAACCTAATTCCGAGCAAAGGAAGACAGCCAACCCTGAGACTTCATCGGTTGTGTTAAGCCTTTTAATCGAAGCTTCTTGAGCGTAGTTTTGCTTGAAGTCTTCGTAACTTATTCCCATAGACTTTGCAGCATCTGATCCTTGCTCCATCATTAAGTCAGTCTCGACTGCACCCGGACTGATAGCATTACATGTGATGCCTTTAGCTCCATTTTCAAAAGCCACCGCTTTTGTAAACCCGTTCATCGCGTGTTTAAAAGTTATATAGTGAGAGACGTTTTCTTTATTAGCTTGTCTACCTTCAACGCTCGAAATGTTGATTATTCGCCCCCAACCTCTTTGGAGCATGTTCTTAAGAGATGCTCTTGTAGCCCAAAAGGTTGAGTGAAGTATCCATGCTGCTGCATTTTCCCAAGCTTCATCGGATAAATCCGAGACAGGTGCGAATCCTCCAGAACCTCCAGCATTATTAACCAAAATATCTATCTGCCCGAACTTTTCTATCGTCTGCGAAATGAAATTCTCTACCTCTGATTGCTTCCGCACGTCTCCTTTTATAAACGTCACCGGTTGGTTTACCCCAATCTCCTTTATAGCCTGCTGACCTTTGTCTTCATTTCGGCCATTTATGGCGACTGATGCTCCTGTTTTAAGCAGAGCTTCTGCAATACCTCGTCCGATACCTCTGCTTCCACCAGTAATGGCAGCGACTTTCCCTGACAGGTTTATATCAATACTCATCAACCTTTCCTCTTTCGGTATCCGTTATAATCCTCTAATCTTGCCACAAAAACTTAGTCTTTAAACAAAAGAATTGAAATTTACTGCTAGGGAAGTTAGATGCAAGGCGACATAAGTCAACTAATAGAAAACAACAAAGCATGGGCAGAAGGGATTACTTCAAGAGATCCGAATTTTTTTGATCATTTGTCTTCACATCAAAGTCCCCAATTTCTTTGGATAGGTTGTTCAGATAGCAGAGTGCCTCCAAATCAGATTGCCGGGGCTCTCCCTGGAGAAATATTTACGCATCAGAACGTCGGTAATTTAGTTCAACTTAATGATGTGAATTGTATGAGCGCGATTAAATTTGCTTTGGAGCAACTAGAGGTCACTGATATTGTTCTTTGCGGCCACTATGGCTGCGGTGCAATTAAAGCTATCATAGAAAGCACGGCAGAAGGCATATTAAAAAAGTGGCTAGAGCCGATTGCGCATTTGTACCAGAAAAATAAAGCAGGACTTTCGGATCTTTCTGCTGAATTAGCGTACAAACGATTAGTTGAATTGAACGTTTTGGCTCAAGTCAATTCATTGTGCAGATCGAGTTCAGTGCTAGACCGTTGGACTAATAAAAATAATTTAAATATCCACGCACTTGTTTATGACGTTGGAAATGGGTTGTTAAAAGATCTTGGAGTTAACATCTCGTCCAAGGACGACCTTTTTGATTTTCAGAGAAGCGCGTACTTTTAGGAAGAAGAGTATCACTAATTAAAGATAACTAATCGAACAAGCTGGATTAATAAATGGATAACATTGATATTTTAATTGTTGGCGCTGGGATTTCTGGGATAAGTGCGGCGGTGCATCTAAAAAAAATGTGTCCTCAAAAAAATGTGAGGATCATTGAAGCAAGAGCTTCTATTGGCGGAACATGGGATTTATTTCGTTATCCTGGAATTCGCTCTGATAGCGATATGCACACTCTCGGTTTTAGTTTTAAACCATGGCGAGATGCGAAGTCGATAGCAGACGGTCCCTCTATCCTAAAATATGTCAACGAAACGGTCGAAGAGTATGGGCTGTTTGATCAGATTCAGTTCAACAGTCGTCTCACGAAAGCGGAATGGGATTCAGCCACCGCCCAATGGACCATCGAAGTCGATGGACCAGCCAGCGAGTTAAAAACTGCCAAATGTAAGTTCTTAATGATGTGTGGCGGTTATTACGATTATGAGAAACCTCACGATCCCGGTTTTAAGAACACTGACATCTTCAAAGGCCAGCTCATACATCCTCAATTTTGGCCCAGTGATTTTAAGCATGAAGGAAAAGAAATCGTGGTCATAGGAAGTGGGGCTACAGCCATGACGCTCGCGCCCGCGATGGCTGATAGCGGAGCGAAGGTCACAATGGTTCAAAGGTCTCCGACATATGTTGCTTCCAGACCTGATAGAGACAAGGTAGCCAACTTTTTAAGAAAAATCTTGCCCGCTCCAATCGCTTACTCGATCACCCGTCTAAAAAATACTAAGTATCAAGAATATCTGTACAAGCAAAGCAGGAAAGCCCCTAAAGTACTTAAGCAGATTTTATTGGATTCGGTTAGAAAGCACCTGGGGGTTGAGATGACAGAGAAGCATTTCACACCAAGTTATAATCCATGGGATCAGAGACTTTGCCTAATACCTAATGGAGACTTATTTCGAGCGATAAAACGCGGCGATCTAGATATTAAAACGGAGGAGATAGACTCTTTTGTTGAGAATGGACTGAAATTGTCATCTGGTGAAGTGCTTCCAGCAGATGCAATTGTTACAGCTACTGGTCTCAGGATGAAGGTGCTCTGTGGCGTTGAGGTAACAGTTGATAAAAAGAAAATTGATCTGTCGGAAAGCTACACGTATAAGGGTATGATGTTTTCAAAAATCCCAAACCTCATCCAGACCTTCGGATATATTAACGCTAGTTGGACGCTACGAGCGGATCTCACCTCAGAGTATGCTTGTCGACTTATTAATCATATGGAGTCTGTCGGTGCAGACTTTGTGATTCCAACATTGTCACAAGAAGACTTGTCAGAGGTACCTAGAGACTGGATCGAAGATTTTCCGTCTGGATACATGAAAAGGGCGATGCATCTTTTCCCAAAGCAGGGCAACGGTCCTTGGCAAAATACACAAGATTTTTCAAAAGATAAGAAAATGATTCGCCGATCCCCTATCGATGATCAGTCTCTAGTTTTTTCGAGCATGACTGCCAGCTAATTAAGCCGCCTCAACATGGTTGAGGATTATTCTGCTAAAGATTTTATTAGGTCCATTAAGTTCTTGTCTTCGCCGAGACTTCTGGCGGTCCCGATAAGAACTGTTCGGTTGTGTTCACCTTTGGGAAAATATTGGCTGGCACCGGCACTTCAAGAAAATCACAAAGTTTTTCCCAACCTTCTCCGGTTTCAAAGACGAGCAACCGTTCCGCCGGGACCTCTTTAATTACCTGTTCATTGTGCTTTTCGAACTTCCCGATAACATATGACCGGTCATCCATTTTGTCTTGGAAAACCCACTCCCAAATCATTTCCATCGCCCACTGTCCAAACTCCCTCTCTTTTTTTTCCTTAGATTCGGTAAATTTCTTTGAGCTAGGATAAATAGTATTCATGATACTTTCGTACCACGCTGAGGGGTCTCTCAGGGTCAAGAGTATTTTGCTGTCCGGGAACGCTTTTGCTTGTTCACGCCAAAAGTTGCAAGACGGCCAGTCTACCGAAGCTTGATAGCCCTCGAAAAGGGCAGACCAGTCTGTATTGCCTTTATTTTTTGCTTCAGACCATAGTTTCGGATGGCTGGGGTTTTTTCTTACTTCGATCATGTGGTAGCAGGCTGAGAAACCAAGTTCCTCGAGCGCAAATTTCATTGACAAAGTTCCGGTCCTTCCAAAACCGGCTCCAACAATTTTCAAAGTCATACTGCCGCCTTTTTTCCAAAAGTATACCACTCTCAGGAAACCGAGTTCGGTAATAAAACTCAGGTTGAAAAAAAGTAGGGTAACTTGTGGTGACTTTTTAATAAATTATATGTTGTTATTGCTCATACGGTTACCCAACATGAGAAAAAAAATGAATGAAGTAGTGATTGAACAGAGAACAAACGTGAGATGGATAAAGCTAAACAGACCCCAAGTAATGAATGCGATTACCTCCGAAATGTTGGCAAGCTTAAATGAGGAGTTAAAAAAGGCTGATGAGGATAAAGACACACGAGTTATCGTTCTAACTGGCGAAGGGAAAGGGTTTTGCTCTGGTCTAGACCTAAAGCAAGCGGCTTCGGGAGAGGGCATTGGTGGTGCCGAGCTTGCTAACGCTGGCGCAAGGCACTACTCGACACGAGAGATTTGTACAGTAACACTCCAACGAATCGATACGCCAGTAATTGCCGCGTTGAACGGACCTGCGGCAGGTTACGGGTTAGATCTAGCGCTTGGTTGCGACATTAGAATTATGTCGGAGCGGGCAAAATTAATGCCAGGGTTTGCGAGGATGGGAGTAATACCGGAAAGTGGAGGTACCTGGTACTTGCCAAGGCTTTTAGGCTGGGCAAAAGCCTGCGAAATTGCAATGTTGGGAGAGACTCTTTCGGCTAGCGAGGCCGAATCTTGCGGCCTAGTTAACAAAGCCGTTGCTGAGCAAGATTTCGAGGATACAGTAAACCAATGGGCAGAAAAAATTGCGGCAAATGCCCCACTTGCTATTCAAGAAATGAAGAGATTATTTAGGCACGGCCTTACGCAGGATTTTGAGAGTCATTCACACCACGTCCTTATGTCGGTGATGAACCTTTTTAAATCCGAGGATTTTAAGATAGGGGTTAAATCTTTCGCGACCAGGGCTGAACCAAAATTCATTGGCAAATGATCTTTCCTTGTCTCAACGAGGCTAAGATTTATGATATGCTGTAAACAAAATAAGTAGTGGAGAGGAAAATGGCAAAAACTCATGATCATGAAATGGTTTCGATCTACCCTTTTAATGATGATGAAGTTGATCAGATGATGACAACGGCTTCTGAAGCAGTATTAATGTGGGGGACAAAAGACGGATGGCCGGTTGGGGTCACGCATGCGTTTGTATGGCACGAGGGAAAAATCTGGATAACCTTTTCGGAACATCGTCATCGTACCGCGGCGATCCGTCGTGACAATCGAGTGTCTGTAAATGTTAGTTCACAAAGCTACCCCGAGGGAGCATCTCAGGACCTGCCTGGCGGTGCTATCACGTTCAAGGGTACGGGGGAATTTTTTCAAGACGATGAGACTAAAAAGTGGTTCTATACAGCGCTCTCAAAAAAAGGAAATCCGGACAACAAAGAGGGGGAAGATTTCTTCTACAGTCTGTTGGATTCTCCCTTACGGATAATTCTCGCCGTAACGCCAACAAAAAAAATAATGTATAACGCAAAAACAGCGGGTAAGCATATGGCGGGTGTCGCTGATGAGAGTGAGCTAGGGGCTCCTTTGTCCGTCGATAAAGATCGAATGAATAAGCTTCGTTTAGAGAAAGGCTTAGAGGAAAGGCACGAAGTCTAGCTCAGAAACCTCCGGGGTTCTGTTTCATGAGAAATAGGCCCCGCAAATGGCTTTCAGGCAGCTTTTTAGAAAAGTGAGAAACCGAAAGTGTCGAGATAATAGAAATCAGTTCCCCCATAAATGCGCAAGAATAAGGATTAGGGCCTTCGTTGTAAAGCCATCTGGCTACATAAAACGCAGAAGATTCTGGCGAAAACCAATTCGGATCAACCCACTGCGCATGTAAAAGCACGAATGTTAAAAACCCAAGAACCAAGCCTGAATATGCGCCTGCTTTCGTGACCCCTCGCCACAAGGCGCCAACCACCAGTGGTCCAGCGAATGCTGCCATCATACCTCCGGTTCCTATCCAGACAATCAACGCAACATTTTTATCCATTAATCCCCAAGCTAGGGCCATGCAAAAAAACAAGATACCCATTGTTGATACTCTAGATATCCTGAGCACTCTTCTGTCAAGTTCCTCTTTATTTAAATCAGGCGACACTATGGGAACTAGAGTCCGCCTGTAAATATCATTAGCTACAATTTGAGACGAAGAAACAACTAGTCCGTCTGCAGTACTCATTACTGCTGATAGAACCCCTATGCCAATCAGCGCTGCTAGCCAATCAGGAAATAATTCGATAAATAGTAGAGGAAGTGCTTGGTTAGGGTTTGCCCCTGGAAGGTATAAATCTGAACCGAAATGAGCCCTTGCAAGTAGCCCTCCAAAACCCATCATCCCCAAAAGAAGACCAAAAAAGAAGGCAAGTTTTATAAATTGCATTTGGCTCCCATCAGATTTGAGGGCCCACAGCTTGTTTCCCAAGTGAGGTAAAAGTCCTAATGGAAGATGCGCAAAGGCGATCACGAAAATTGACCACCACGAATGATATAAAGGTGTGCCACGATTCAGAGGAGATGTTAAAACCGGATCCTGATTTTGTAAATTCTGGATAATACCAGCAAAGCCGCCACCAATACCAAAACCTAATAGAGTTAATAAAATCACAACCGTTGCAAGAACTATCATCATAGCTCCTTGCAGGCCGTCCGTAAGAATATCGGCGTGAGCGCCGCCGGCCACGACATAGAAGAGCAAAACTGCCGTCGTTATTCCCAAAGCCCAGCGTTCGTCCAGACCTAACATGAGTTGGAATATGACTACGCCAGAAACAAGCTGTCCTGCTAAATAAAAAAAAAGAATCAAAGAGAGCAACGCAACTAAAATACGTATTCCATCTGATTGATAACGGTCCCCAAGGTACTCTGGAATAGAGCGATTACCAAAACGATCTCCTGCAGTCGCAACGAGTCGCATTGATATTAGCACCCCGAAATATACCCCGATTGGATACAGGAAGTTGCTCCATTGGGCAGCAAGACCCCATTCATAAGATAGAGCCGGTTGTCCTAGGAAAGTAGCGCCACTCGCTGTAGAGGCAGCAAAGGCAAGTGCTAAGAAAAAAGGACCGTAAGATCCTCGTGCCGTGGCAAAGTCATCCGCATGCTTGATTTTTTTTTGGGTATAGATACCAATCCCCAGCATAAGCGCCACGTAGAAAGCGAGAAAGACCCAAGACCATTCCATTAAATTCATGATTAATATTATTGCTTTAACGTGGTGATATAGTAGGACAAATTAAAAAATTTGGGGATAGAAAATGTTAAGTAAGTTCGATGACTTTCCAATCCATCAAACCTCCGAGCCGTTGATGGTGCCAAATACGAGCGATAGGAATTTTTATAATCGGACTTGGTTCAATGGTTATGCTCCTGATGGGTCCTTCTATTTTGGGATTGGAATAGCCATTTACCCTCATAGGGGAATAATGGATTGCGCTTTTAGTGTTGTTAGACCGAACGAGCCTCAGTACTGTTTTTTTGGTTCTAGAAAAATCCCCAAAGATCACTCCGAGACTATCGTTGGCCCCTTTGAATTAGAAATAACCTCACCAATGCGCAGTGCGAAAGTATCGTTACGGAGCAACATAAGCGGTTTGTCCTGTGAATTGGTCTTTGAAGCAAAAACTCAGCCCATTCAAGAAGCAAGACAAGTTCTATGGTCGGGATCTAGGCGAATAATGGATGCAACACGTTTCGCTCAATTTGGTCAATGGACTGGAGAGATAAAAACACCGAGTGGAAAAATTGAAGTAATTCCAACTGATACAATTGGCACTAAAGATAGAAGTTGGGGCGTTAGGAACGTTGGGGAGCCAGAATTAGGCGGAGCACCTAAACTTCCCAGTGGAATCTGTTTTATCTGGGCTCCCCTGGTTTGGAACGATTATGTCAGTCACGCAATCTTTTTTGACGATAAAGATGGTTTCCCAATAGTTCGCGAGGGTTTAGAGGCGCCACTTTATGAGGTTAAAACAATCAGTGAAGGGATCGACGAGGATATCATTACCAAATTCGCCGCCTCACACAGCCTAGACTACGAGAAAAATACTCGTTGGGCTCAAAAGGCTGAAATTGCTTTTACTAATCTTGATGGCGATAAAAAGATCATCTCTTTAAAACCGCGACTGCGATTCATGATGAAGGGATTGGGATACGGTCACCCCGAGTGGAAGCAAGGTGTTTGGAAAGGCAATCTTGAGATCGGGCAGGACTGTTTCGAGTTAGAAAAACTAGATCCGCTGTTGCCAGAAAACCTCCATATACAGCAAGTAGTTGGCGCTAATGATGGACAGAATCAGGGTGTTGGAGTTCTCGAACAGATTATCTTTGGTCCATATAGCCCCGCTGGATTCAAGGGCTTTAATGATGGTTTTTCAGAGAGCTAAACACATATGAATATTAGTCATAGAGCCACTTAGGCAACGTGTTTTTCTTTGTATTCCTTAAAGCTTGAGTTTAGGTCATTTTCACATAGACCGAATTGCTTCAGGTTGTAGTGGTGTGTTCCATGTTTTCCTTTCGGATGTTGATCTATATAATTCTTGATCAAGTGAGTGTAATTGTCTCCGATCGTCAAATCGCAATGTGTGCCGATTTCTTTCAGAGAACGTAGCGGATCAAGAATTAACGTTTTATAGTTTATATCTATGAAGCGAGCATTTTTTTCCGGATTTTCGGCTCTATATTTCATGGTCGCAGATATCCCACTAAACCACTGGTTCTTGACATCGGCCCCGATCTCTTCCTTCACCGCGCAGCTGGTGAATGGTTTTCTGATATGAAAAAACAAACTGGCCATGCTTGGAATAACCTCCGAGGGATCCCGATGAAGATGTATGATTTTTGAGTCTGGGTATTTTTCGAATAATGCCGGCATAGATAAAAGGTGTCCGGGTGCTTTTAAAATCCACCTTTTCGGCGCCTCTGTTTTATGAGCCTGCAGACACTTTAAAAAGATTTCGTGATAATGGTATGCGGGTTGCCAATCGCACTGCTTTAACCAATCATTATAATTTTTAACATTATTCGCAGCATGAAACTGCATTGAACGCAGAGATGCTGCTTGCATTGTTATGCACTCATGAGGCTGTTCGGTGCCCAAGCGATGCACTGCCTTAAATCCCGGCGATAGGGTATTTAAAGTAATTATCTGCCCTTTTGCTAACCATCTACGAAAAATATCTGCAGGAGAATTCTCAGGCACAAAACTAGTTTCCCAAAACAAAGGCGCGCGAAGATCTGAATGCATAGCCATCATTTCGTGAAGCAATGTTGATCCGGTGCGAGGAAGCCCTACTATAAATATGGGTCTATCGATTCTTTGCTCAGATGTCCTTTGGCTTTTGTAGAAAGCGTTAAGTCTTAAACGGTTGCTAAGCATCCTGTGAAGGTAGGTCCACGCTGCGATTTTGCCCAAGCGATTTAAGTTCGCGCCTGTTCGGTAATCACTGGTCAATATTTCCATGGGCTCAATGAAGTCCTCTTCACCAAAATCCTTCAGACCCGTTGTGAACATTGCGCTCTTTAGTATTTTTTTGTTATCGAAAAGCATATAACTCGAGGACAACTCATTTATCTCAAACTAGCCAGCTTTATTTTAGTTTCGCGGACTTTATAACTTTGAGAGAATATCACCTCCAAAATTTGTAGGCGAATTGAAAAATCGTGAAATTCTTCACTCTCGCATCTGAAGATGGCGCGGCAATTCCATGTTATGAGTGGGGAATTTCGAAGCCTAAAGGGTTTTTTCAGATTATCCACGGAATGGGTGAGCACTCAAAACGATACGATTGGGCCGCCAGACAACTAAATAAAGCTGGATACTGCGTCATTGCCAACGACCAAAGAGGGCACGGAGGCGCAATCAGAAAAATACCAGGAGACATGGGGGTAGATGGTTGGATGCAATCTCTGAAAGATGCTTATAGGGTAAATTCCTTTATCAGAGACCTTCATTTAAACCCCAAGATTTTCATGTTCGGCCATAGTATGGGTTCTTCTATCGCAATTCATTACGCGTGTTTGTACGGTAACTCCATTGACTCGTTGGTTCTTTCTGGCCCCCCAGGGTTCTTGAGTGGATTTCGTTTTTTTTTAATTAGGTTTTTATTGAAGCTTGAAAGTTTCTCTGTAGGTAAAGGTAAAAAGAGTAAACTTATGCAAAAAATATTATTTGAAAAGCCTAATGAGAGCTTCGAAAACACGGGTTCAACAGGGTTTGAATGGCTTTCTCGTGATGAAGAGGCAGTCGCTAAATATGTTTCCGATGACAAATGTGGGTTCGTTCTTACTATTGATTCACTTTCAAAGATGTTTGATGGAATGAAGTTAAGCCAGAGCGCCGTTATGCTAAAACGCATCCCTAGGTCCTTGCCAATCAGTATACTAGCTGGTGAAGATGATCCTATTCATCGAAAAGGGGCAGGAATCTCGGCTATGATAAAGAAATATAGCCAAATCGGACTAGAAGAAGTATGCGTTGAAATATATCCCGGCGCGAGACATGAACTGTTCAACGAGCTGAACAAAAGTCAA
>MDTE01134881.1_pt1 | contig 13632 bp, 10 predicted proteins | sample 811231 | NCBI WGS metagenome assembly MDTE01 (sample SAMN05326651, study PRJNA326480) | marine metagenome | isolation source: seawater | place: Indian Ocean: Red Sea | collected 2010
CAAAAATTATTAAATAATCTCTAGGAGTGTAGCTCAATTGGTAGAGTACGGGTCTCCAAAACCCGGGGTTGTGGGTTCGAGTCCCACCGCTCCTGCCAAAAAAGGAAATTAAAATGATTAACCCATTAAGATTTATACAGTCAGTCAAACAAGAAGCTTTTAAGGTAACTTGGCCTACAAGAAAAGATGTAACCATAGGAACCATAATGGTATTTGTACTAGCAACTATCGCTGCAATTTTTTTCTTGTTGTTAGATCAAATATATAGATTTTTATTAGATATAATTTTAACTATGAATTTTTAAAAAAAATATGAAATGGTATATCGTTCAGACTTTTTCAGGATTTGAGCAGAAAGTTGCAGACACAATTAAGGAAATGATACAAAAAAAAAAATTAAACGATGTAATCAATGAGGTTTTGGTTCCGACTCATGATGTTACAGTGGTTAAAAAAGGTAAAAGATTACAAAGAAAAAAGAAATATTTTCCAAGCTATGTACTAGTCAAAATGGAAATGAATAAAGATCTATACCACATGATAAAAAATATTCAGAAAGTTACAGGATTTTTAGGTACCACAGGCACTCCTGTTCCAGTTTCAGAAAAAGAAATTGATAAAATTTTAGGTAATATTAAAGAAGGATCTTTGGCTCCCGAACCTAGTCTTACATTTGATGTTGGAGAGCAAGTGAAAGTTTGTGAAGGTCCTTTTGCTTCATTTAGTGGTCTTGTTGAAGAAGTTGATGAAGAAAAATCTAAACTTAAAGTTTCAGTTTCAATTTTTGGAAGGCCAACGCCTATAGAATTAGAATATAATCAAGTGGAGAAATCATAAAATCATGGCAAAAGAAATTACTGGTTATGTAAAATTGCAAATTAAGGGAGGACAAGCAAACCCAGCACCTCCTGTTGGTCCTGCATTAGGACAAAGAGGAATTAATATTATGGAATTTTGTAAAGCGTTTAATGAAAAAACAAAAGCCTTTATGGGTAAACCTGTGCCAGTTGTTATAACTGTATATAAAGACAAAAAATTTGATTTTGTAATAAAATCTCCTCCGGCTTCACATTTTATTAAAGAGGCAGCTAAATTAAAAGGTGGCTCCAACGAACCTGGGAGAATTGTAGTTGGATCAATTACACGTAAGCAGGCAGAGAAAATTGCTCAGGAAAAAATGAAAGATTTAAATGCACATGATCTTGATGAAGCCACAAAAATTATTTGTGGTTCAGCTAGATCTATGGGAATAGAGGTAAAGGATTAATGAAAACAAAGCATTCAAAGAGATATAAAAAAATAAAAAAAGATCCAAAAGATAAAATACCTCAAAAATTTGAGCATATTATTGCAAAGGTGAAGAATAATTGTACAACAAAATTTAATGAGTCTATTGATGTTTCTTTATCATTAAATTTAAAAAAGAAAAAAGAAGAATTTAATATTAGAACAGTTGTTGATTTACCAAATGGAAATGGAAAAAAAGTAAAAGTAGCTGTTTTATGTGAGGATAATAAAATAAATGATGCTAAAAAATCTGGAGCTGAATTATTTGGATCAGAGACATTGATAAATGATATTTCACAAGGAAAGATTAAATTTAATAAACTTATAGCAACACCAGCAATGATGTCAAAAATTGGAAAACTTGGAAAAATTCTCGGTCCAAAGGGATTAATGCCTAATCCCAAGTTAGGTACAGTAACCAACGATATACCTGGTGCAGTTAAAGCATTAAAATCTGGTCAAATAGAAATAAAAAGTGACAAAGATGGCAATGTAGGAGCTTCGATTGGTAAAAAAAGTTTTTCAGATATTAAAATTAAGGAAAATTTTGAGGCTTTAATACAAAAAATAACAAAAGAAAAGCCAGCAGGATTAAAAGGTGATTTTATCCGATCTGCTTTTATAACATCGACAATGGGAATATCGTTTAAATTAAAATTATCAAAATAGATTATGATGAATAAGAATAAAAAAAAATTATATATAGAAGAAATGAAGAATTTTTTTAGTAAAACAAATTCTGTATTTATAACTCATTATCAAGGGCTTACAGTAAAGCAAATAGATGAACTAAGATCTGAGATGAGAAAACATGGGATTTTATTTAAAATTACAAAAAATAGAATTACAAAGTTAGCATTAGAAGGAAGCAAATTTAAAAAATTAGAAAATTTGTTCACTGGTCCTACAGCTGTTGCTTTTTCTGAAGATGCTATTACCTCAGCTAAAATTTTAACAAAATTTGCTAAAAAAAATTCTAACTTAAAAATTATTGGTGGAATCATGGAAGAGGAGCCTCTTTCGGTTGAAGATGTGCAAAAAATTGCCACACTACCCACATTGGATGAGGCTAGAGCCAAAATTACAAGTATTCTGACCTCTCCAGCTCAAAAAATAGTGAGTATTTTGCTTGCGCCCGGCTCAAAAATTGCTATTTTGGCGCACGCAAAGAGTAAAAAAACTTAATTAATAATAAAGAGTTCCAATGGCAGATTTAAATAAAATAATAGATGAATTATCAAAGCTAACAGTTGTTGAAGCGGCTGAGCTTTCTAAACAATTAGAAGAAAAATGGGGAGTAACAGCAGCTACAGCAGTTGCGGCGGCTCCAGCTGCTGGTGCAGCAGCGCCAACAGAAGAAAAATCAGAGTTTACAATTTTTCTTTCTTCAGCTGGTGATAAAAAAATAAATGTAATTAAAGAAGTTAGAGCTCTTACTGGTTTAGGCTTAAAAGAGGCAAAAGATTTAGTTGAGGGAGCGCCTAAAGAAGTTAAAAAAGGTGTTTCCAAAAAAGATGCAGAAGAAGCGAAGAAAAAGCTAGAAGCTGCTGGAGCTAAAGTAGAATTAAAATAGTTTTTTTAATATTAAAATTTTAATTACACCTCACGGTGTAATAGTATACATGGATTTATCTTTTACTGAAAAAAAAAGTATAAGAAAAAATTTTGGTAAGTTAAAAGAAATTTTATCTATACCAAATTTAATAGATGTTCAAAAAAAATCCTATGAACAGCTTCTTTCATCACCTGAAATAAATAAATCTATTTTAAAAAAAGGATTGGATAGCGTTTTTAAAAGTATTTTTCCTATAGAAGAGTTAGCTGATAAGGCAACCTTAGAATATATTTCGTTTCGTTTGGAAAAACCAAAATTTGACGTAGAAGAATGTAGGCAGAGAGATTTAACTTATGCTTCATCTTTAAAACCTACATTGAGATTAGTCATATACGACATAGATCCAGAGACTAATACTAAGCAGGTTTTATCAGCTAAAGAACAAGAAGTTTATATGGGTGACATACCTTTGATGACAGAAAGTGGAACTTTTGTAATAAATGGTGTTGAAAGAGTAGTTGTTAACCAAATGCACAGAAGTCCCGGAGTGTTTTTTGATCATGATAAAGGTAAAACACACGCAAGTGGAAAGTTGCTTTTTAATTGCAGAATAATACCTAACAGAGGTTCTTGGCTTGATTTTGAATTTGATGCAAAAGATTTATTGTACTTCAGAATTGATAGAAAAAGAAAATTACCAATCACTACATTATTATACGCCATAGGATATAGCAAAAAAGAAATGTTGGATCTTTTTTATAATTTTAAAATCTTTAGTTACGACCAAGAGAAAAAAAAATGGCAATCCAAATTTGATGTAAACGACTATAAGCGTCCGATAAAACTAAGATATGATCTTATCAACTCAAAAGATGGAAAAAAAGTACTCAAAAAAGGTTCTAAAATAAATTCGTTGATCGCAAAAAAATTGTCAGATGAAGGTTTAAAACAAATTTTATTTTCTTCTGATTTTTTTGTGGGTAAATATGTTAAAAATGACTTATCGAATAAATCAAACAATGAAGTTTTTCTTAATTCAGGTTCAGCAATCACTCAAGAAGATTTAAATAAGATATTAGAATATGGCATTAATTCTCTTGAGATAGCTGATATTGATCCTATAAACAAAGGACCATACTTAATCGATACACTAAATATAGATAAAAATAAATCTAAAGAAGAAGCAATTAATGATATTTATAAGGTTTTAAGACCAGGTGAACCACCTTCGTTTGAAGTAGCTAATGAAATTTTCAATAATCTATTTTTTAAATCCGATCGATACGATCTTTCTGATGTCGGCAGAGTAAAATTGAATAATAAATTAAGATTACAATGTAGTGACAGCATAACAATATTACGTAATGACGACATAATTGAAATTATTAAGCATATGCTAGATTTAAGAGATGGAAAAGGGGATGTTGATGATATCGACCATTTGGGTAACAGAAGAGTCAGATCTGTAGGAGAGTTGGTTGAAAATCAGTTTAGAGTTGGAATTTTAAGAATGGAGAGAGTTATAAAAGAAAAAATGTCAACGTTGTTAGAGATTGAATCTGCAATGCCTCAAGACTTAATAAACCCTAGACCTATATCAGCAGCAATGAAAGATTTTTTTGCAACATCTCAACTTTCTCAATTTATGGATCAGACAAACCCATTATCTGAAATAACTCATAAAAGAAGGGTTTCAGCATTAGGACCTGGTGGCCTTACTAGGGAAAGAGCTGGCTTTGAGGTAAGAGATGTGCATCCAACCCATTATGGAAGAATATGTCCCGTTGAGACACCTGAAGGACCAAACATAGGTTTAATTAATAGTTTAGCAACTTTTTCAAGAGTTAATAAGTACGGCTTCATTGAAAGTCCTTATAGAAAAGTTGTTAATGGAGTAGTTACAGACAAAATAGAATATTTATCAGCAATTGAAGAAGAAAAATATACGATCGCTCAAGCAAACTCTCACATTAATAAAGAAGGACGATTAATTGAAGAGTTAGTTTCATGTAGAAAATCGTTAAATTTTATTTTGGCTAAGCCAGATTCGGTAGAATACGTAGATGTATCACCAAAACAGTTAGTTTCTGTTGCGGCTTCACTTATACCTTTTTTAGAAAATGATGATGCTAATAGAGCTCTTATGGGATCAAACATGATGAGACAAGCTGTTCCATTAATTAGACCAGAGTCACCATTAGTTGGAACAGGAATAGAGCAAGATGTAGCAATTGACTCAGGAGTAACAATTATAGCTAAAAGAGATGGTATAGTTGACAAAATTGATGGTAAGAGAATTGTAGTAAAAACTACAGAAAAAGATTTCTCAAAATCTGGTGTTGATATTTATAATCTGCTTAAATTTCAAAAATCAAATCAGAATACTACTATAAACCAAAAACCTTTAGTCAAAGTCGGAGATATTATAAAAAAGGGAGATATTATTGGTGACGGACCTGCTACTAAGTTAGGAGAATTAGCTTTAGGTAGAAATGTAACCGTAGCGTTCATGCCTTGGCTTGGCTATAATTTTGAAGATTCAATTTTAATTTCTGAAAGATGTGTAACCGATGATGTTTTTACTTCTGTTCATATTGAAGAATATGAATTAATGGCCAGAGACACTAAACTTGGCACTGAAGAAATTACTAGGGACATACCAAATATAAGTGAAGAGTCTTTAAGAAATTTAGATGAATCCGGAATTGTGTATATAGGAGCTGAAGTAAAACCTGGAGATATTTTAGTAGGAAAAGTAACACCAAAAGGGGATACAATATCAAATCCTGAGGAAAAATTACTCAGATCAATTTTTGGCGAGAAAGCAACTGATGTGAGAGATTCTTCACTCAAGGTTCCTCCTGGAAGTGGTGGTATTGTCGTTGATGTAAGAGTGTTTAATAGACATGGAATAGAGAAAGATGAGAGATCTACAGCAATAGAAAGATCTGAAATAGAATCTATCCAAGAGGATAAATCAGTAGAGGAGGAAATTCTCGAAAGAAATACAAAAATGAGAGCTGTTGAGATGATAAAAAATAAGAAGCTTAAAAATAATGTAAAAAACTTAAAAGCAAATACAAACTTGTCTCAATCTGACTTATCAAATCTGAGTTTAAATGATTTTTGGAAAATGGAATTTGATAATAGTAAAGCAAATGAAGATTTAAAAATGCTTAAAGATCAATATATTGATGTAAATAAAGATATTAAGAATCGATTTGAAGATAAAGTTACAAAAATACAGCAAGGTGATGATCTATTACCTAATGTTTTAAAAATGGTAAAGGTTTTTGTAGCTGTGAAGAGAAGTTTAAAACCAGGAGATAAAATGGCAGGCAGACATGGAAATAAGGGCGTTATAAGTAAAATTGTTCCAATAGAAGATATGCCATACATGCAAAGCGGTAAACCAGTTGATGTAGTTCTTAATCCTTTAGGAGTTCCAAGTAGAATGAATGTTGGCCAAATTTTAGAGACACACTTAGGTTGGGCCTGTTCAGAGTTAGGAGAAAAAATAAATCAGTTAATTAAAAACCACCAGGATAAATCTAAAAGAAATAGTTTAATCAGCAAGATATATGAAAAGGTATATGGTCAGGATGTATATAAAGAAAAAATTGAAGGGTTAAAGGATAAGGAATTTGAAGAATTAACTAAAAATTTATCATCAGGAATACCTATTTCAACTCCTGTTTTTGATGGAGCTTCCATAGATGATGTTACAAAATTGTTAGAACTTGCCGAACTTCCTTCTTCAGGTCAAACTACTCTGTGGGATGGAAGAACTGGTGAACAATTTGATAGAAAAGTTACAGTTGGAATTATTTATATGTTGAAACTCCATCATTTAGTGGAAGATAAAATTCATGCCAGATCAACAGGTCCTTACAGTTTAGTTACGCAACAACCATTAGGTGGGAAAGCTCAACTTGGCGGTCAAAGATTTGGAGAGATGGAAGTTTGGGCTCTAGAAGCTTATGGAGCGTCTTATACTTTGCAAGAGATATTGACTGTCAAATCTGATGATGTTGCCGGCAGAACTAAAGTTTATGAAACTATTGTTAAAGGAGATGACAAGTTTGAGTCTGGTGTACCTGAGTCATTTAATGTTTTGGTTAAAGAAATTAAGTCGTTAGGTCTAAATATTGATTTAGTATAGGAGTTTATGCAAAAAGAAATAGATAAATTATTTAATAACAATCAACCAATTGAGCAAAGATTTAACAAAATAAAAATTACTCTTGCTAGCCCAGAAAAAATAAAATCTTGGTCTTATGGTGAAATAAAAAAACCTGAAACAATAAATTATAGAACTTTTAGACCTGAGAAAGATGGACTTTTCTGTTCAAGAATTTTTGGTCCAATAAAAGACTATGAGTGTTTGTGTGGAAAATACAAAAGGATGAAATTTAGAGGAATTATATGTGAAAAATGTGGAGTCGAGGTAACTAAATCAAATGTAAGAAGAGATAGAATGGGCCACATAGAATTAGCATGTCCTGTAGCTCATATATGGTTTTTAAAATCTTTACCAAGCAGAATATCATCTGCTATTGATATGAAACTTAAAGATGTTGAAAAAGTTTTATATTTTGAAAGTTTTATGGTTGTTGAACCTGGACTTACAAAACTTAAGAAAAACCAACTTTTAACGGAGGAAGAATATTTAAAAGCTCAAGAAGAATATGGAGAAGATAATTTTGAGGCGGGCATTGGCGCTGAAACAATAAGAAAAATTTTAGAAAATTTAGATTTAAAAAAAGAAAGAGAAAATTTAAGATTAATATTAAAAGATGTTAAATCAAAAGTTGCAGAGGAACGTGCAGTTAAAAGGCTTAAACTAATAGAATCATTCATAACATCAGGTAACAAACCTGAGTGGATGATTTTAACAACAGTTCCAGTTATTCCACCAGAACTTAGACCATTAGTACCGCTTGATGGAGGGAGATTTGCTACCTCTGACCTTAACGATTTATATCGAAGAGTAATTAATCGTAATAATAGATTAAAAAGACTGATGGATTTAAGAGCTCCAGACATAATTGTTAGAAATGAAAAAAGAATGCTTCAAGAATCCGTTGACGCTTTATTTGACAACGGTCGAAGAGGAAGAGTTATAACGGGAACTGGTAAAAGACCACTTAAATCTTTAGCTGAAATGTTAAAAGGAAAGCAAGGAAGATTTAGACAAAACTTATTGGGTAAAAGAGTAGATTATTCAGGTAGATCTGTAATTGTAGCTGGACCGGAACTTAAACTTCATCAATGTGGCCTACCAAAGAAAATGGCCGTAGAGTTATTTAAACCTTTTTTATATGCGAGACTAGATAAACTTGGTTTAGCTACTACAATAAAACAAGCCAAGAGAATGGTAGAAAAAGAAAAACCTGAAATTTGGGATGCTTTGGAAGTAATTATAAGAGAACATCCTGTAATTTTAAATCGAGCACCTACTTTGCACAGATTAGGCGTGCAAGCTTTTGAAGCTAAATTGATTGAAGGTAAAGCTATAGAACTACACCCACTTGTTTGTGCAGCTTTTAATGCAGATTTTGACGGTGACCAAATGGCAGTTCATATTCCATTAAGTTTAGAATCTCAGCTAGAGGCAAGAGTCCTTATGATGTCCACAAATAATATATTGAGTCCATCAAATGGAAAACCAATCATAGTGCCAAGTCAAGATATGGTGCTTGGTATATATTACCTATCACAAACTCCCGAAAATAATTTTGATAAAGAAAAACCAAAAGGATATTTTGGAACAATTACTGAACTAGAACAGGCTATAGAAAATAAGAATATAAGCTTACATTCTAAAATAGTATGTAGATTTGAAACTGTAGATGAAAAAGGAAACAAAATATTAGAGAAACATATAACTACCGCAGGAAGATTTATTCTTTCAAGTATTTTACCAAAAAATCATAAGATAAAATTTAGTTTAATTGATAGGCTCCTATCTAAAAAAAATGTCTCTGAACTTATTGATCTTGTTTATCGATACTGCGGACAAAAAGAAACTGTAATATTTTGTGACAGATTAAAAACTCTAGGATTTAAACATGCATTTAAAGCAGCTATTTCTTTTGGTAAAGACGATTTAATCATTCCTAAAACTAAAGGAAAGTTGGTCAATGATGCTAAAAAATTGATAGAAGATTATGAAAGTCAATATTCAGAAGGTCTAATAACACGCGGAGAAAAATATAATAAAGTTATTGATGTTTGGTCAAAATGTACAGATTTAGTTGCAAACGAAATGATGAAGGAAATATCTGCAGCAACAAAAACTATGTCAAATGGTCGAGTAGAAACAAATTCTGTTTATATGATGGTCAACTCTGGAGCAAGAGGATCTTCAGCTCAAATGAAACAGTTAGCTGGCATGAGAGGTTTGATAGCCAAACCATCTGGTGAAATTATAGAAACACCTATTACAGCAAATTTCAAAGAAGGTTTAACAGCTTTAGAATATTTTAATTCAACGCACGGCGCCAGAAAAGGATTAGCAGATACAGCTTTAAAAACAGCAAACTCTGGTTATTTAACTAGAAGACTTTGCGATGTTGCCCAAGACATATCTATTACTGGTGATTTTTGTGGAGCAAAGACAAAAGATTCTATTTCATTATCGGAGATAATTGATGGTGGAAATATAATAGTGAGTTTGTCAGAACGTGTTTTAGGTAGATCTGCAGCTGAAGATATAAAACATCCTATAACTGGAGAAATACTAATAAAAAAAAGAGAACTAATCGACGAAGAACTTTGTGAAAAGCTAGATGCAGCAGGAGTTAAATCCGTAAGAGTTCATTCAGTAATGACTTGTACATCAAAAGAAGGAGTTTGTGCTACATGTTATGGAAGAGATTTATCTAGAGGTAAATTAGTTACGGTCGGAGAAGCTATTGGTATGATCGCCGCTCAATCCATTGGAGAACCCGGAACTCAGTTAACAATGAGAACTTTTCACGTTGGAGGTACAGCGCAAATTAAAGAAGAGTCACAGGCAATCGCACATTCTTCTGGTAAAATAAACATAATAAATAGAAATGTCATAGAAGATTCAAAAAAGAATAAAATTATCATGGGAAGAAATACGCAAATTTCCATAGAGGATGACAATGGACAACAGCTTGCTATATATAAAGTACCCTATGGAGCTAAACTTTTTTGTGACAATGGAGAAGAAATTAAAAAAAATAAAAAGATTTGTGAATGGGATCCTTACACATTACCTGTCATAGCTGAAAAGAGTGGAGTAGTAAGTTATATGGACCTAATAGATGGAGTTTCACTTGCTGAAATAGCTGATGATACTACTGGATTAACTTCTAAATCTGTTTTGGATTGGAGATCTCAGTCAAAAAATGCTGAATTAAAACCAAGAATAACTTTAAGAGATGAAAAAGGTAATGTAATAAAAAAAGCCGATGACAATGAAGCTCGATATTATTTAGTTCCAGATTCGATACTTTCAGTAAATGATGGTCAAAATGTTTCTGCCGGTGATGTTTTGGCAAGACTTCCTAAAGCAACATCTAAAACAAGAGATATTACTGGTGGTTTACCAAGAGTTGCAAATTTATTCGAAGCGAGAAAACCAAAAGATAGTGCTATAATAGCAGAAAATGATGGAGTAATACAATTTGGTAAAGAGCTTAGAGGAAAACAAAAAGTTTCCATCGTTAAAAATGACGGAACGTCATCGTCTTATTTAATTCCTAAAGGAAAACATATTAATTTTAATGAAGGTGAAAAAATTAAAAAAGGTGAATATTTATTAGATGGAAGTCCTGCTCCGCACGATATTTTAAGAATTCTTGGCGTTGAAGCTTTAACCGAATATTATGTACAAGAAGTTCAAGAAGTTTATCGTTTACAAGGAGTAGTTATAAACGACAAACATATAGAAACTATACTCAGACAAATGCTAAAAAAAGTTGAAATTAAAACATCAGGAGACTCAAATTATTTATTGGGTGAAATTGTAGACAAGATTGATTTTGATTTGGTAAATGAAAAGTTAAAAAAAGATGGAAAAAAACCTGCAACAGGTGAAAGAGTTTTGTTAGGAATAACTAAAGCTTCTTTACAAACTAATTCCTTCATTTCAGCAGCTTCATTTCAAGAAACAACAAGAGTACTTACAGATGCTGCTATAAGAGGAAAAGTTGATAAATTGCAAGGTTTAAAAGAAAACGTAATTGTTGGTCGTTTAATTCCAGCAGGAACAGGATATACAAAAATTAAATGGCAAAAGACCGCAGATGAGAGAGACGCAGAATTAAGCAAACAATCAACTGCAGAAGACGCAGAAAAACAACTGCCTGTAACGTAATTTCAAGTCTCAATTAATCCCTTATACTGTTGACTTTTTTCTTTTCAATTAGTAGTTTAGCGCAATTTTGATGGTTAGAAGTAAGGTTCTATTGACCTTAAACACTAGCTGCAAAGTTTAGATTTATTTAATCAAACCTAATCTTTTTTCCATCATAAAAACTTTAAGAAAAACAATATGCCAACTATTAACCAGTTGATAAAAAGATCTAGAACTAAACCAAAGCTGAGAAGTAAAGTTCCGGCTTTAGAAAGATCTCCTCAAAAGAGAGGTGTATGTACTAAAGTATATACAACTACTCCAAAGAAGCCTAACTCAGCATTACGAAAAGTTGCAAGAGTTCGTTTATCAAATGGACATGAAGTTACTTGCTACATACCAGGAGAAGGTCATAATTTACAAGAACACTCAGTGGTTTTAATAAGAGGTGGTAGAGTAAAAGATTTACCAGGCGTAAGATATCATATATTGCGAGGTAATTTAGATACTCAAGGTGTTGCTAATAGAAAACAACAGAGATCTAAGTACGGAGCAAAAAAACCTAAATAAAACCATGTCTAGAAAAAAAAGAGCACCAAAAAGAATTATTTTTCCTGAATCTAGATATCAATCAATGATTTTGTCAAAGTTTATTAATATTATTATGTATGATGGAAAAAAAGCCACCGCTGAAAAGATAATTTATAACGCTTTAGATTTAATCAAGAATAAAACCAAAGAGGATCCAATTAAAATTTTTAATAATGCAATAAATAATATACGCCCAAATTTAGAAGTAAGATCTAGAAGAGTTGGTGGGGCAACGTATCAAGTTCCTGTTGAAGTAAAAACAAAAAGATCTCATACGCTTGCACTAAGATGGCTGCTAGAGGCAACAAGAAAAAGAAAGAATAAAACGATGTCGGATAAATTATTTAATGAACTTATGGATGCATCGCAGAGAAAAGGATCAGCAATTAAAAAAAGAGAAGACACTCATAAAATGGCAGAGTCAAATAAAGCTTTTGCTCATTATAGGTGGTAGTTATGGCACGAACACATACTTTAGAAAAATATAGAAATATTGGAATTATGGCACACATAGATGCCGGCAAAACAACAACTACTGAAAGAATACTTTATTATACAGGAAAAAGCCATAAGATTGGCGAAGTTCACGATGGTGCTGCTACTATGGATTGGATGGAACAAGAGCAAGAACGTGGAATTACAATTACATCTGCCGCTACAACATGTTTTTGGAGAGAGCATAGAATTAATATTATAGACACACCTGGACACGTAGATTTTACAATTGAAGTTGAGAGATCATTAAAAGTTTTAGATGGAGCTGTTTGTGTTTTTGATGGTGTTGCTGGCGTAGAACCTCAATCTGAAACTGTTTGGAGACAAGCAGATAAATATAAAGTTCCTAGGGTTTGTTTTGTAAACAAACTAGATAGAACTGGGGCGGATTTTTTTATGTGTGTAGGAATGATTAAAGATCGTCTTGGCGCTAAACCTTTAGTTATGCAAATACCTGTTGGAATTGAGTCATCATTAAAAGGTGTAGTAGATTTAGTAAAAATGAAAGCAGTTTTGTGGAAAGATGAAAAATTAGGAGCTGAATTTGAGTATACAGATATACCAGCTGATCTTAAAGACCAAGCAGAAAAATATAGAAAAGAATTAATAGAAACAGCAGTAGAACAAGACGAAAAATTAATGGATGATTATTTAAATGGTAAAGAAATATCTGAAAAAGATATTATAAAGTGTGTTAGAAAAGGATGCTTAAAATTTGATTTTGTTCCTGTTCTAACTGGATCAGCATTCAAAAATAAAGGTGTTCAACCACTTTTAGATGCAGTAGTAGACTATTTACCTAGTCCAATAGATATTGGCACCATAAAAGGAACAAAACCGAATTCAAAAGATGAAATTGAGAGAAAATTTAATGATAAAGAACCATTTTCAGCATTAGCATTTAAAGTAGCAACTGATCCTTTTGTTGGAACATTAACTTTTATAAGAATTTATTCAGGAACATTAAAAGCAGGAACTGGAATTTATAACACCACGAAAGACAAAGAAGAAAGAGTTGGAAGAATGCTGTTAATGCATGCTAACAGCAGAGAAGATGTTAAAGAAGCTAATACAGGAGATATAGTAGCTTTAGCAGGACTTAAATATACAATTACTGGTCATACTTTATGTGATGAAAATAGCCCAGTTATCTTAGAGCCAATGGATTTTCCGGATCCTGTAATTGAAATTGCTGTTGAACCAAAAACTAAAGGTGATCAAGAAAAAATGGGTGAAGCCTTAGGAAGATTGGCAAGAGAAGATCCTTCTTTCAGAGTCACATCCGATGAAGAATCTGGTCAAACCATAATCAAGGGTATGGGTGAATTACATTTAGATATTATTGTTGATAGAATGAAAAGAGAGTTTAAAGTTG
>MDTE01037298.1_pt1 | contig 13625 bp, 11 predicted proteins | sample 811231 | NCBI WGS metagenome assembly MDTE01 (sample SAMN05326651, study PRJNA326480) | marine metagenome | isolation source: seawater | place: Indian Ocean: Red Sea | collected 2010
TAAAAAAACAATTTTAAATATTTAAGATTGCAAATTTAGAATTTATAAAATATTAGGATAAAATTCATCCACACAAGATTGTGTTATCGTTATGACTAGATATTTACTATTTATCTTAAGTATTTAATTTCTGGAAATCTTATGTGTAATGTTTCAATAAATTTTTCTATCTTAAAAATAATAAATTTTAATGAATAATAATTTCTGGCAAGAAAAAAATGTTTTAATTACTGGACATACAGGATTTAAGGGAAGCTGGCTGACTTTGTGGTTACTTATGCTTGGAGCTAAAGTAAATGGATATTCTTTAGAAGTAAATAATGAACAAAAATTCTATAAGGATCTCTTTCTTGAAAATAATCAAAATTTAAAAAATTTGTCAGGAATATTAAATCATTACGAGGGAGATATAAATAATCTTAATTCTTTAAAAAAATTTGTAGAAAATGTAAATCCTGAAATTGTTTTTCATTTAGCAGCAGAGCCTTTAGTAATAAATAGTTATAAGGATCCTTTGAAAACATGGAATACAAATGTCCTTGGTAGTTTGAATTTATTAGAATGCTTGAAAGACATTAATAATCTATGTTCTGCTGTTTTTATAACTACGGACAAGGTTTATAAAAATAAAGATTGGTTTTATGGTTATAGAGAAAATGATGAATTAGGTGGTCGAGATCCATATAGTGCAAGTAAGGCCGCCATGGAAATTGCAATTTCTAGTTATAGAGAAAGTTTTTGTGGTAATAATAACTATCAAAATCCAAACTTATTAATAGCAACTGCAAGAGCAGGCAACGTTATTGGAGGAGGGGATTGGGCTAAAGATAGGCTAGTCCCAGATATCGTTAGATCGTTATCATTAAATAAAAATGTTCTCTTAAGAAACCCTAAATCAATAAGACCTTGGCAACATGTTTTAGATCCATTATATGGATATTTATCTTTAGCTAAAAAATTATACGAATCTCAATTTAATAAAAAAGAAGACAAAAAACTTTATGCTAGTGCGTTTAATTTTGGACCAAATATTAGTTCTTCAAAAACGGTTGAAGAGTTAGTTAGAAAATTCTTAACTTTTTGGGATGGAGGTTACGAAATTGATAATTGTGTTTCAGAATACCATGAAGCAAATACATTAAATTTAGTAAGTGAGAAAGCAACTAAATATTTAGGTTGGCGAGCAAAGTGGGACTTTGAAAAAACTATAAAAAAAACAGCTGATTGGTACTTTGAAGTGAATAAAGGGGCTTGTCCTTTTATTAAATGTTTAGAAAATATAAGGGAGTATAATAATGAAGCTTTTTAGTTAAATCTCTGTGAAAAATTTCTTAATAAATAGAACTCCTATTAAAGATTTGATGCAAGGAGAGATAATCTCAAAAAAAGATGAAAGAGGATATTTTGAGAGATTATTTTGTATTGATGAATTTAAAGAAAATTTCAATTTAAAAAAAAATATTTCTCAAATTAATAGGTCTTTGTCAAAAATAAAAGGTACTGTTAGGGGATGCCATTTTCAGCTTTATCCAAACGCAGAGACAAAAATTGTTTCATGTTGTAATGGTTCTCTATTTGATGTAGGAATAGACTTAAGAAAAGGTTCAGAAACTTATTTAAAATATTTTTCACAAATACTCACTCCAGAAAACAAAAAATTTCTTGTAATACCTGAAGGTTTTGCTCATGGTTTTCAAACATTGAAAAATGATACTGAAATACTTTATTTCGTAACAGAAAAATTTTCTGTTGAACAAGATAATGGAATTAATCCTTTTGATCCTGCTGTAAATATAAATTGGCCCTTGCCATGTTCACTACTATCGGAAAAGGATAAAAATAGAAAATTTATCAAAGATATAAATTTTAAAGGTATTTAGTTTTTAATTCTAAAAGATTATAATCACTAAACTTTTAGTACTAAGGTAATGCAATATTATTGAGTAAGATCAAAAGTTTATCCAATGTTTTCTTCGAAATTTATAAAAATTAATTTTCTATTTTAGGGAATCAAGATTGACTAGAGGATTCCAAATTGAGTTGATTATTTTCTTATAGGAGATTTATAGATGGTTTACTTTGCCATCAGGCTCCTTTCTAAAACCAATAAAATCAAATATCAGATGCTTTAATATTTCTACTATCCTATTACATATAGAAAACTTATAGGGTATTAATAGAAAACTTATAAGGGATATTATTTTAAATTTTGAATGTCATTTATCTTATATTTTATTATTTTTACTTTATACTAATTTAAATATTTATTTAAAGAATATAACTTATTCTTTTAAACTAAAAATAATAGAAATTAAATAAAAAAGATATTATTTTCATGAAAAAATTTTGTAAAAAAATTAGTAATTTTATGAGTAGTTATTTTTAAAGAATTTATTTATTAAATTTATAACTTTAATCTGATCAATTTTTTTTAAAGTTGCAGTAGATGGTAATGGGATTAATTTTTGCTGAATATGGATATTTTTCTTTGCAGATTCAGATTTAATTAAATTTAAATATGGATCTTGAAAAGGAATAGGTTTCCAGAAATAATTTATTCTTATATGATTGTCATTTAAAAATTTAATTAAGTCTGATGATTTATCTATATATTCATCTTTTATCATGAGGAAATTGATCCAAAAAGAGCTTTGTGACCATTCAGGTGAATTAATAAGAGAAAAGAAATTAGAATTATAGAATTTAGTTCTATACAAATTATGAATTTCTTTTTTTTCTTTTAATATATTTTCTAATTGTTCAAGTTGAGCTAGACCTAGTGCTGCTTGTATATTTGACATCCTATAGTTAAATCCCACCATATCATGATCATATTTATTGGAAATCTTCGCAGTGGAGGCGAGATGTCTTACAAATTTTATTTCAGAGTCATTGTGTGAAAAAAAAATGCCTCCTGAACCAGAGGTTATAGTTTTATTTCCATTAAAAGAGATTATTCCTGGTATTCCTAATTGACCTATGTTCTTATTGTCGTGTTTTGATCCAATGCCACATGCGGAGTCAATCAATATAGGGATTGAATACTGTTTACAAATATTGGATATTGAATTCAAATCAGGAGAGTGACCAAAAACAAATACAGGTACTATGCATGCTATACGTTGATGAGTGGATTTATGAAATCTTTGATTATCTTTTGCATAGGTATGTTTTTCTAGTTCCTTCTCAAGATCTAATGGGTTAAGGGTTAAATACTTAGACTCAATATCCATTATCCAAGGCTTCGCTCCTATGTAAGAAATTGCATTAGCAGTCGCAATAAATGTGTATGAAGGGATAACAACTAAATCGTTTGGTTTTACTCCAACAGAAATAAGGCCTAATTGTAAAGCGGCAGTTCCTGAAGATGTAGCTACTGTTTTATTCTTATCAATTCCAATTTTTATTGATACTTCTTCTTCAAATCTATTAATAAAAGGTCCAACTGTTGAAACGAAATTTGAAGTAATACATTCAGTTAAATACTTAATTTCATTTCCTCTCAAAGAGGGGGTTGAAATTTCAATCCATTCATTCATAACTATTAATTTTTTTTCTATACCAATTGTAAGTTTCAATAATACCTTCTTCTAAAGATGGAATGTCAGTAAATCCTGTATTAATATCTAATGATGAGGTTTCGGGAACTCTCCTAGAAGGTGATCCTGGAGTGTTTTCAAGCTCATTTATTGAGATATCCTGCCTATTAATTATTTTTAAAAGCAAGTTTGCTAAATCTTTTATTTTTATCTCCGGTTTTTCAACACCTAAATTAATTGCATTAGTAGGCCAGTTTTCTTTTTCAATAAAGAGTGCAATCTTCTTAACAGCATAATTAACATAACAAAAAGTTCGAGTATGATCGGGCGAAAACAAATCTAAAGTACCTTCTCTTTTTGTATGAATTATTTTTTTAATCAGTTGAGGGATGACATGTTTCATCCCCATCCGTGGACCATATATATTATGAGGCCTAAGAATTAAGTAATTTAGATTAGAGGAATGGCACATTGCCTCTCCATATATTTTTGAAAGCATATAAGATGTTCTTGGAAGAGATAAATCTGGCAATGATAAAATGGTACTTTCTTTAGTTGGATATTCAATATTATTTAAAAATTGTGATCCAGCGTAAACCTCACTGGTTGAAGCGAAAATGAACTTAGGTTTTTGTTTTTGTGTTTTAGCAAATGTCAGAATGTTGAATAACATTAACTGATTTTGGGTCAGAACTCCGTATGAATTTGAGATCACATTTTCAACACCAACAATTGCTGCTAAGTGAATAATTAAATCATAGTCTTTAGATAAATTATTAATTTCATTTTTTTCTAAGATATTGCACTTAATGTAATTGCAATTTTTCTTGCTTAAAAGTTTTTTTAAATCTTCATCAAAATGATCAATATTTAAAATATCAGTTATGTCTACAAAATAACCTTTTAAAGTTAGAAGTTTGGCTAAATGATAACCTATAAATCCAGCACCACCTGTTATGAGAATCTTCACAAGTCTCCTCTGCCAATTGCTTTTATTTTAATACCAATATTTGATAGCTCAGCTATTTTATTATCAGATAGTATATGATTTGCATCAATAATTATTCCTTTAAAATTATTTAACCAACTTTTGAAATCTATATCTTTAAATTTAGAATGTTTGACTGTAAAAACTATCGCATCATAATTATTTGCCATGGGTAAATCGGCTAGATGTTTTGCCCCTTCGCAATTAGTATAATCAACCATTGGATCAAAACAATCAATACTTAAATTATCTTTTAAAAGTTTTTTAATTAAATCTTCACTAGGGCTAAAACGTAAATCACCTACATCTTCTCTATATGTAATTCCCATAATAAGTATTTTTTTATTTTGATAGTTTTTAAGATTATTTTTAATAAGTGCTGAGGTGTTATTGGGCATTTTTTTATTTATTTTTACTGATAGTTCTGATAAAGGAAAATTTAAACTTTCACCATAAATCTGTTCTAATGAGATTTTTCCCATTAGAGGATCTTTAGTTAGGCAATATCCTCCTACTCCTAAACCTGGTTCCATTATGTTTTTGTGAGTCGGCCTTACTCTAATTGCATCAATAACCTCAAAGAGATTTATACCTATAAGTTTGGCAAAATTACTCCACTCATCAATAAATGCAATATTTAATGCTCTGAAGCTGTTCTCCATGATTTTAGCCGTTTCTGATGCAGAGGGCTTTTTAAGTTCCATCATTTTATATTTTTCAGTATTAATGATAGTTTTTAGAAAATCTTTACATCTTAAACTTGATTCTTTATTACATCCTGCAAAAACTCTCCAGAAATTTTTTATAGAATTATAGTAATCTGGTCCAGGCATAACCCTTTCATAAGAGTGTGCCAATAATACCTCTTTGATATTTGGGAATCTTTTCTGTAATTTTTCAAATAAGATAGGATATGCAATTTTCTCAGTTGTCCCAGGCGGTACTGTTGTTTCAATAATTACTAGTGTATCTTCTGAGATGTATTCACCAACTGTAGAAATGGCATTTGAAAAACCTTCAAAATTTATATTTCCCTTTTTTTCTTGAAAATTAACATCCAAGTTAATATCTACTATTACATAATCAGCATTTGAAATTATTTTTGGATCAGTTGATGCTGATAAATTTTTTTGCTTAATACATTTGTAAAATTCTGCTTCTAAAGCTTTATCAGAACTTTTTAAAGGAAGTTGACCATTATTTATAGAATTAACTTTTTTATGACCTTCTTTAGATGGAAGGTCTAAACCGATAACATTATAAAGAGGAGAACCTTTTTGATCATTTGAGGATGCAATAGCGATAGACATCGCTAAGCCAACGAATCCTAATCCTTGAACTACAACTTGCTTCATTTATTAATAATTTAGAAATTTATTTCGGGAAAATTAATTGAGATTCAATCAAGTTATTATTTTAATCTTTTTTTTTTATTAAAAATTTAAATATTTTTAAAAAAGGTAATAATTTCATTTTTTGAAATTTTAATTTCTTATTTAAAGATATTTAAATTAATTTTTAGGATTTCTTGAAACGATAATTTGATTCATTACAGCTTCAGCATAAATCCAATCTTTTTCGTCATCTATATCTATTGATTTTTCTTTTGGCATAATAAAACCTAAGGTATCTTTCGAAATAAATGTCTTTTCTTTTATTAAGAAATCTTTAGTTGCTAGATACATCGAACCATTTATTAAATATATATCTGGTAAATATTGTCTTCTAAATGACTTTATTTCTTTTGTATCCACTTTGATATACAAACTCCATCATTGCCATTTGGCCATTCATTATATCCAATATTGACTCATAGAGGTCTTTCTGAATGGAATCAAAAAGTTGAACCACAAAGTCTAGATTGAAACCAAGTATTTTTCTCGATGCTGAAAGGACAGCAAAATATGGAGTCTTATCTTAAACATTTATGTTATTTTGAGAATTTACGGATAATAATAAATTATCAATTAACCCAGCGAAACCGAAACCAATTTCTGCTGAATTGTTCAATATAATAAGAAAACTTTTAATAATATACACAAAAATAAAAATTGAGTAGGAATTCTTGATTTAGTAATTATTAAAGTATTTATCTGCTCTTTTTAATGTCTCATGTCTGCCTATATCTATCCAGAAATCATTTGTAATTTCTATACCTAGAGAGATATTTTGATGGTATGCTTTTTCAAATAGTTGTGGCATATCTAAATATTCATTTTTATTGACCAGGTTAAGCATTCGCTCAGAAATCAGATAAATTCCTGCATTTACTAAATAAGAGTAGGATGGTTTTTCTTCCAATCCTAACCACCTTCCTTCTTTTTGATTAATAACACCAAAGGGGATAAAAATTTCTTCCTTTTTACTAAGCATTATTCCCTCATGACCGTCCTTTTCTGATCTGTCAATAAGTTTCTGGTAATCAATTTCACAAATTATGTCACCATTTGTGACGAGCATAGGAAAATTTATATTTTTTTTATCTATGGAAGCAAGTGCACCTGCAGTGCCTAATGGTTTATCTTCGTAAACAAAAAAAATATTGGCTTGGTAATTATTCTTATTAATAAAATTTTCTATGACTTCTGATAAATATCCAAGTGAAATAATAATATTCTCAAATCCCTCTTGAATAAGTTTTTCGATAATTCTTGCTAAAATTGGTTTTCCTCCAACTAATATCATTGGTTTGGGAATATTTTGGGTAATTGGTAATAGTCTCGTACCTTTACCTCCTGCCATAATCACGACAGTATTCAGTTTTTTTTCTTTAAGTTTTATAGGGACTTCATGAAGATCAATGACTTTGTTGGAATCATTTACTATTGGGATTAGGGTTAACTTTTTAATGTGCGCTTGTTTAATAATTTCATTTAAATTATTTTTTTTAGCATAAATACAATTTGGGTTCATAATATCTTTGCAAGTAAATCCCTCTTTAGAAGATTTTATGAACCATCTTCTCAAATCCCCATCAGATATAGTGCCACACAATTTATTATTTTCATCAATCACAATTAAAACCTTGTGAGTTAAAGAATTCAGCTTTTTTAATGCATTAACTAATTCTTCATTTTTGTTGATAGTGTACTTTTTATAATTATGCATTTATAATTTTTTAAAATTATATCATTATAAATTTAATAAAATTCAATAAAATTTATAAAATATTATATGCAATCCTCCTAGTTATTTCTCTAATTGCTTAGGAACTTAAATATAAACTGCCTGCATTTGGAACAGTATTAAATGAATTTAATAAGTTTTTTTCCAAATTATTTACTTTAGGGGAGTATTAAAAGAGGAATTAATTTAATTATAAACTACACATTTCGCAGGAAATTTTAGATCTCTTTGAGCACTCTCAGTTGACCTGGCAAGGGGTTTGTCCCAGGATTTGTCTGCATTAAGTAATCAAGAGATTGCTGAAGGGTTAAGTGATGTTCCTTCATTAGCCATGCCATACAAACTAAAGGAGATCTCTCAACTGCGGCATAACAATGAACAAAAACGGGTCCAGACTTAAGTAAATTCCTTAAAATTACTAATGATTCATTTAATTCAATAGAAGAAAATATCTTGCCTGTCTTATGATCAGGTAATACATATCTTTTATGTTCAAAAAGTTCATCCAAATGAAGATCATTTTTTACTTCATTTTCGCCACAAAGACTAAATATTGACTTAATACCCTCATCGGCTAATTTTTCTAAATGTTTTTGCTTTTGAGGAGCTGTTCCTACAGCAAGCTCTTCATTGAGAACCCAATTCATCTTAAATTTACTCAAGCCCATATTATTTATTAGTCATCTAACCATTTTATAAGTTTATTCAAAAAATCTTTAATCTTATTAAGTAAAATTTGTTTTGAGTTTAATTCTTCTGAAAGATTCTCTTCTTCTGCATATTGTGCGTAAATATCACCATAACCATAACTTTTATTGGTAAGTAAATTATTTTTAGTTTCTTTCATTGAATTAATTATTATTCCTAAAAATTCGGCTCCACTATTTTTCATAATTCTTTTTGCTTCTAAAGGTAAACCAACAGGTACTTTGTCTAACGAAACCAAAAGAATCATACCATCTGTTTTTTCAGCAATTAAAGAAGCATCTGCTAATCCAACTACTGGAGGACAATCAAATATAACTATGTCATATTTTTTTGAATTTTTTAAAGTGGTAATAAATTCTTTCATTCGATCAGAGCTTAAAAGCCTTGTAGGATCTGGAGGTACAAAACCCGAAGTTATAACATCCCAGTTTTCGTAACCTTCAACTTTTTTTATAACTTTACTGACATCTAATGAAGAATCTGTGAGGATGTTAGAAAGGCCTAAAATATTATTCATACCCAATCTGTAATGTAATTGTGGTTTTCTCATGTCACCATCAATAATTAATACTTTTTTATCAAGTTCACTATATGTTTTTGCTAATAATATGTTGACTAGGGTTTTACCTTCGGCTGGGACAGAGCTAGTAATTGTAACTACATTTATTTCTTTATCACTTTCAAGAAATCTTATAGATGTGAGGATATTTCTAAAAGCTTCTTGATAAAAGAATCTTTGATAACTGCTAATATTTTCTTTATTATTGGCGGTTGAAGATTCTTTGGCATTTTTAACATTATCTTCAATTTGTTTGTCTAAGTTTTTTAAAATAAATTTCTTTTGTTCTCTTATACCCTCGAAAAAAGATATGTAGGGTATTAGGCCTAAGCTGATAGAACCTATATCGTCAATAATTGTATCTGGATCATGGTAGACATTATCCAGTCTGTCTCTTATGTAAGTAATTAATCCTCCTAATGAAACACTTATTAAGGCTCCCCAAAGAAGATACTTTAATATATTAGGGCCGGTAGGGCTTGAGGACATTCTCGGAGGAGAAATCAAAACCCATGGGGCTGTCTTTTGAGCAATTTCAAGCCTAAAAACCTCTCGGGCTCTTATGAGTGATTTGAGGTTTTCCTCATTTATTAAAACTTCTTTATTAATATTCTCATAATCTTTTATTATATCTGGTTGCAAAGCAAAATCATTCTTGTAATTGTTTATTGTAATTTCATAAGAAGATAATTTATCTTTATAAAAATTTGAAGCAGCTTCAATAGACTCTAATTGAGCTTTTATTACAGAAGGTCTTATTGAATCTAAATGGTCTTTTATATTTTGAACAACTAAAGATTCATCTTTAAATACCCCTTTTTGCTTTTCAAGTTTTTCCTCCATTTTCAATGCTTCTTTAATAATCGGGGAGTTAGCGTTCTTGACCTCAACCCCAAATCCCGAGTTATCACCTCCAAATTTTTCCTTGAACTCTACTGATGTTAATTTCCCAGATTCAACATCGTTTTTAAGTTCTTCTAAGTTGGTTAAATTTAGATTTATTAATTTTATTGAGTCTTTATATTTTCGTATATTGTCTTGTATACCTAATCCATCAAGACGTGGGTCAATAAAAGTATATTTTTTCCTAAAATTAGATAAATCTGATTTAACTTTTTCTTGTTTCTGGTTAATTTCAGGCAACTGAGAATTTAAAAAATCTAATCCATCGTTTAATCTTTTTCGCCTCATATCAACAGCTAATTGCATATAAGTTTCTGATAGATTAGAAATTAATTTTTTTCCTAATTTATAGTCTTTTAAATTAATATATACATCAATTATTTTCCCTTTAGTTCTAGCCTTACTATCATCTTTGATGGTAATTACTCTCTCTAAAAAATCAACAGATAGATTCATCTCATTTGCTAATGGCTTTAATGCTAATGAACTTTTTAGAAATATTTTTAGAGTTGGGAAATCAACTTTAGATCTGCTAGTTAATGTCTTTAAAGCAATTGAGGTGCCATCCCCTGGAGCTTTACCATCATCAGCCCCAAGTGGGTCTGAAGTCATGATGGTAAAAGCACCTCTGTAAATTGGATTTGTGGTTCGCTGATAAATTGTAAATAAAACTGATCCAGAAAAAAAGAATAAAGTTACTATGCTGAATAATTTTGACCTTCTTAAAAGGATAGAAAAAATTTGAGATAAGGTTAAGTTTTCTTCATCATTTCTTGAATTCTCTTTTCGATATACATTTTTATCCATTTAATTTTTAAGAATTTTTTATTCTAGATATTTCTCATATAGTTTAAAATGATTATAACATAATAAATTTATCGTTTTCTGATAATATAAAAACAAACAAATCGGAAGTTTGATTTAGATTTATGAGGAAAAATATTTTCTTTACGTTTATATTTATTGGAATTTTTAATATATCATTACCCATTTTACCTGCGGCAACTGAGGATATAAATGTAAATTCTTCTAGTGACTTAGGAAGTGAAGATAATAGAGAAAATATCTTGAATTCCAAAGCAACTAATGGATACAATTACCTTATTGGATCAGGAGATATTATAGAATTAAAATTCAGTGATCTGACAGCTTATAACGGTGAATTTCAAGTTTTAAATGATGGATGGATTTTTCTCCCCGTTATTGGAAATTACTTTATCGAGAATAAAACCTTAGAAGAAGCTAGAAATGATTTGATATCTAAATATTCTAAAGAATTGATTGTTCCTGATCTTCAATTGACTTTAATCTATTCAAGGCCTTTAGATATTTCAATTATTGGTGAAGTTCAAAAACCTGGCTTGTACCAAATTAAAGATATTTTAGAAAATCCACCAAGATTAGTTGATGGACTACAACTAGCTGGCGGAATCACAAGTAAATCAAATTTAGAAGATGTCAAATTGATAAGAGTTTTCAAAGAGGATGGAGAATTAATAAAAAAAATTACATCTTTAAATCTGAAATCATTAGTTGAAGAGGGAGACCAGTCTAGTAATCTTAAATTAAGCCATGGGGATGTTCTGAAAATTAATTCCACAAATGAATTTAGTAAAACCCAGTACAAACTTGCTAAGGCCACTTTAGCTCCAGCTAAAATTGGAATTACTGTTGTTGGCGAAGTTAAAAAACCGGGAGAAAAAATTGTTGTTTCTGGTGTTTCACTAATTGAAGCTATTATGATTGCTGGAGGACCAGTTGATTGGCAAGCAAATAGGCAAAATGTACAATTAATCAGGGAAGATGAATATGGAGCAATAAATGTATTAAGTTATAAATACAAGATTAATAAAAACAATTCGATTGCAAATAATCCAATATTAAAAGACGGAGATATTATTAATGTTAATCCAGTTAACTACACAAAATTCAGCAGAGGTGTAAAGTCTATAGTCTCACCTTTAGCGGATATTATAACTGCAATAACATTTTATAAAATAATTGACGACTAATAATTAGATTTATTTACATGCTCGATAATCAAACAGTTTTAAATTCTCAAATAAAAGTTTCTTTAGTTATTCCTGTATCAGTAAAAGAAATAGAAAAATTTATTTTTTTAATAGAAAATTTAAAAAAAAATATAGATTATATTTATGAGATTATAGCTGTAATAAACGATTGCACTTATTTAAAGAAGAATTTAAACATAGATCAACTTAAATTAATAACTAATGGAAAGTTGATCAAAATCTTTAAAAATAAAAAACTTTATCCAGGGGAGGCAAGAAATATTGGTCTTAATCTTTCCAAAGGAAACTATATTGCATTTCTAGATGTAAACACTATTCCTGAATCAAACTGGTTGGAGAATTCTTTAAAGTTGCTTGTAAATAATCCAGATGGATTTTTAGGTAGAACAATTTATAAATATTCAAATGATTTTGAGAAATTATTTATTGCTGCGACATATGGCTTTAACCCTCTTTATACGATACCTGGAGCATTAATAAAAAAAGATTTATTTGCCAAAATTGGATGGTTTTTACCTTTCGTTAGATCTGGTGAAGATTCTGATTGGATTAAAAGATGTTTACTATTTAATAAAAATATCAAAAACAAAAAATGCCCAACTATTCTCTATTTTGGTTTGCGTAATAAGACCTTTTCATATCTTTGCAAAAAATGGTTCAAATATTACTATTCCTCTTCTACTGAAGTGCAAATTTTTCAAAGACAGAAGTATCTTTATTTTTTCTTTATAGCTATTAGCTTAATCTTTATTTCCTTTAATTGGAATTATATGTTTTCTCAATGGGAAGAAGATAGTATTTTTTATTTGCCGCATGTAACAAAAATAATGATCTTTACTATAGTGGCAATTTACACTGGCATAAGAATTATTTGGTTGCCTTTATTAAAAGGTTTAAATTTTAAAAATCTTAATCTTATTAATTGGATTAATTTTATTTTCATAAATATCACAATTGACACAATTAAATTAGCTGCATTTATAGTTAGTAGTTTTAGGAATTTTCTAAAATTTAATTCTTAATTAATTTATATAGTTTAAGAAAATTTCTAAAATAAAATAATTAAATTAAAAATACAAATTATTATATTTGCTCCTGTCAAAAACTTTACGACTTTATCGTGATTTAGGCCAAAATTCATTAATCTATGGTGAATGTGATTATTATCTGGGTAAAAAGGTGATAGACCCTTTAATAATCTTACTAATATGACATAGGTCATATCAAAAAGAGGAATTAGAAATATCAAAATAAAAATATGAAGTTTTTGTGTATAAATATCAAATGAGTCAGAAACTAAATAAGAGCTACCACCCAAAATGCTTAGATATCCTAAATTAAATCCTAAGAAATAAGATCCTCCATCTCCCATTATAAGTTTTGCTGGATATCGGTTGAATATCAAAAATCCTAGGCATGAACCTGATATTCCTATTAAAATTAATCCTTCTAGAATGTTACCCTCTACCATAAATAATACTCCAAGACTTAGAGAACTTACCCCAACTAAAGAGCTAGCAAGGCCATCAAGGCCATCAATCCAATTAATTGCATTTGTTATTCCTGTTATCCAAATGATTGTTAGAAAAAGACTTATGAATCTATTTACTGATATAAATTCAATATCTAAATTTAAAAACGATATGTCAATATTAGTTATTTGGATACCACAAATCCAGACAAATGCTGAAATTATGATTTGCATAAATAATCTAAAAATAGGAGATAAACTTTTTAAATCATCTGCAAATCCTAATAAGAAAGATAAA
>MDTE01081830.1_pt1 | contig 13624 bp, 13 predicted proteins | sample 811231 | NCBI WGS metagenome assembly MDTE01 (sample SAMN05326651, study PRJNA326480) | marine metagenome | isolation source: seawater | place: Indian Ocean: Red Sea | collected 2010
GTACTTATCCAAAGAGCAGGCGATGTAATTCCTGAAGTTATAAAAGTTATTTTAGAAAAAAGACCACATAATACGACTAGCTATGTTCTACCTAGTAATTGCCCTAAATGTGATCAGAAAGTAAGTTCAATTGAACATGAATCCGTACTTCGATGTTTAAATATTCAATGTCCTGCAAAGATTATAGGACAAATAGAACATTTTGTATCAAAACAATGTTTAGACATTGATGGTTTGGGGAGTAAACTAATTCAACAATTAGTTCATTCAAAATTAATCAATTTACCCTCAGATATTTATTCACTAAAATTAGATAAATTATCAAAATTAGATCGTATGGGAGAAAAATCTGCACAAAATATAATAGAAGCAATTGAATTGTCTAAATCAACTACAATGGCAAGATTCCTTCATGCTCTTGGTATTCGTAATGTTGGCTTGCACACATCCAAAATTTTGGAAAAATTTTATCATGGAAATTTAGATAAATTAATGGTATCATCTTATGATGAACTAATTCAAATACATGAAATTGGGGATATAGTTGCAAAATCAATTATACATTTTTTTCAAATTGAAGCTAATAAAAGTATGATTAAAGAATGTTTAAATAAGGGACTTTGGTTTAAAAAAATTGATTTAGTAAAAGAATCTAAATTTAAAGACAAAGTCTTTGTATTTACTGGTGCATTAGAAAAATTGAATCGAATAGAGGCTCAAAGCCTTATTGAAAAACTGGGGGCTCGATCTTCAACCTCAGTAAGCAAAAATACAAATTTTCTAGTAGCTGGTAGTAGTGCCGGAAGTAAACTTGAAAAAGCAAAACAACTAGGTGTTCAAATACTATCTGAAGATGAATTTATTTTATTTATGAAAAATAATGGATGATAAAAATAATCATATAGAAAATTTCTTAAATAAACAATTACCTACCTGGTATTTTAAAAAAGGGTTAATTTTAATTGATATATTTATTATTATTGCCTTAGTTCAATATTTTATTTTTGATGGCTCTTATAATGATATGATTCATTGGATAATAGGTTTATTTTAAGTTATGAAAAAAATAATTATTACTAAATACGGTCCTCCAAATGTATTACAAGTTCAAGAAAAACGCAATCCTCATCCAAAAGAGGATGAAGTTCTGATTAGAAATCAATACACTGGAATAAATTTTTCAGAAATTATGGCTCGCATGCGATTATATCCAGGGGCACCTAAACCTCCTTCAAGCCTTGGAGCAGAATGCTGTGGCATAATTAAATCGATTGGTAAAAATGTCAGCGGTTTTTCAATTGGTGATAAGGTCATGGCTTTTGCAAGATTTAATAGCTATTCAACGCACGTTCTTACAAAAAAAAATATGGTTATGAAATTGCCAAATCAGTTTAGCTTTGAAGAAGGAGCCGCGTTCCCAGTTATATACATTACAGCCTATATGATGATGCATCATCTCGGTAATCTTCAAAGCAATGAATCTATTTTAATACATGGAGCTGGAGGTGGCGTAGGCACTGCTGCTATCCAATTAGCAAAAGCTGCCAATGCTACTATTATAGGAACAGCAAGTGAGTGGAAACATAAAAAAATATTATCCTTAGGAGCTCATCATTGCATTGATTATAATAAAGATGACATATTTAATAAAATTATGAAGATTACAGGTAATAGAGGTGTTGATTTAATTTTAGATCCAGTTGGCTCAAATAGCTGGAAAACGAGCTATAGATGCCTTGCAGGATTAGGAAAATTGATCATTTATGGAGATCAAAATTTTGTGAATGGAAATTCATTTAGCTTTATTAATTCTATAAAAGAAATTATCTCTATACCCAAGTTCAAACCCATTGATTTAATGAGTCAAAATAAATCTGTTATGGGATATCATTTAGGAAGACTTCATGAATCTGAAATAAAAGTTAATCATGCTGTGGAAGCATTATCAAAACTTGCAGAAAAAAAAATAATTAAGCCTGTTATTGATAAAGTATTTCCATTTCAACAAGCTGATAAAGCACATCAATACATTCAAGATAGAAAAAACTTTGGCAAAGTTTTACTAGATTTCAGATAAACTGTTCTGTGAGGCATATCACAAAATACTAATCTGATGCAGCATTCTATAATTTATCCTTGTCTAAAGGATAAGATACTTTTAAATTTGATTAAGAATTTATAAAAATTGTTGCATAAAAGGAGGAGGAGTAACATCAAACATTGTTTGATTTATGCAATTGAAAGCAAAGCCCCTTTTAAATAAGGGGCTTTCTTTTAAAATAAAATATGTATCAAGAAATAACACCACATGAATTAGAAAAATTATTAAAGAAATCTAGCTCTCCTATTTTATTAGATGTTAGAGAAGAATTTGAATTAAAAATTTCTAATTTTCAAAACTCAACCCATATTCCTATGAATGAAATCCCAGATAGAATTAATAATTTAGATCCTAAAAAAAGTTATGTTGTTATTTGTAAATCAGGTATTCGTTCAGCTTATGTTTGTGAATATTTAATAAAAAATAAGTTTGAATCTGTAAAAAATCTCATTGGTGGAATTAATGAATGGGCAAAAAAAATTGATCCTTCATTAACTATTTATTAAATGATATTTACTTTCTTAAATGTGATTTAGAAAATTTAGATTCAGGTATATCCACATCAAATTGAATATCATCTATAATCCATTCTGTGCCCTTACTATTACGTTTTAGCTCATCCTTAAAAATAAATCGTGTTGGAAACCACCTATTTTGTACTCTTTTTATTCCATCCATAGTTGTAGATTTTAAAAGCTTACCACCTTTAGCATAAAGTTCTTCTTTTGTGGGTAAAAAATATTCGGCATCTACCCAAACTCGACGCTTTGGATATGAAAGACCTGCTACTTTCCCATCTAGAAAAAGAACCCAGTGTTTTCTCCCATTAATTACTTCCGAGTTTTCAATATTTGCATGATATAAATCCGTAAGTTGAGTGTCTTCCATCATATCATTATACGACATATCAGATCCCATAACTGATTGTCTCAACATATGTCCAGATATCTGAATTACTCTATCTGTCTGAGGTGAATATGTCCAAAGTTTATCCCCGCTTTTTAACATTTTTGTACCCGCTTCCCTTGGAGGAGAAAGATATTCTGTAAAAGCTTTATCTACACCTACCACCCAATTTCTTGATTCTATTGTTCGGCTAGCTCTTCTTCCATGCACAATCATCCTGCTAGTTAAAACACGACTTTTAGCATTGAGATTTGCATCCATAGCTGAAATTAGCTCATTTGCGGTTATCGTTTTTTCTCCTCCTATTAAATAACATAACAAATTTATTAATACCAATATGATCATTTTCATGATTCTAACTCCTTAAATAATTGTGCCATCTCACGTTTATAAATAGCTAAACCAGCTAACATAGTTCCCAATACTGTTGCAAACAACCCCGGTATAAAGCCGATGAAGTATAAATCTGATGTAATTTGGGCATAAAAAACATTTGACATAATTATAGGGGAATTGCTTGACATAGTATTTACAACATTTGTGTAATCAATTCCATTCTCTTGAACATAGTATGTAATAGATAGGCCTAGCCCCGTACCAATAATGGTCCCAGTTAAACCAAGAATAAATGATTCAATAAGCATAGAACGATATACCGCACCCTTTGATTCACCCATAGCTAAGCGAATACCTATTTCACCATAGCGTCTTAAACCATTCATAAGACCCATATTCCAAAGAACCACCATAACAATAATTAAAAAAATTCCCCCAATTATAGCCAAAAATGCGTTACTTATATCAAGCATTTGTCCCATTTGATTTGAATCTCTTAAAGCAAGCATTATAGGGCTAAATGTATCAGAAGTATCACTATATATATTATTAAAAGAAGTTCGTAATTGGGTGGCTTGAAAATCATCATAGTATAATGAATGACTAAAACCAAATATTTCAGATGCAGCATTATCCATATCTAAAGCCTTTTGTGCTCCAGATATATCAACAATCAACATTTGACTATCAACTTGACCCTTTTGCAAGTCAAAAGTACCAACTATTTTAAAATTATACGTTGTAAATGCATTATACATAGTTGTTCCTACATAAGTTGCAATATCTCCAACTATAATATCTAGTTTTTTTGCTAATTTATTACTGATTATAGCCTCATCAAAATTTTGGGGAAGCCTTCCATCTACAATATATTGATTAAGTTTCCATATCTCAACTTGTCGAGAATTTTCATTAAATAATTCAATCCCTATTGCTATAACAGGTCCTTGACTTTTGGTTTCTCCATTTTGATCAGGGATATCTAGTAGTCCTGCAAAGGTAATTCTTGGACTCCAAAAAAAATCTGGATATTCTTGATTTAATTTAGATGTTAATTGATCAGCATCAATAATAGCCAAATCATTAGGTAGCATTTGACTCTCTTCTTTATAAGCTCGAGTCATTACCTTTTCATGTCCAGCAACCATAACAGCAGTATTTGAAAACACACCATTCATTGCCCCATTCATAAATCCTATTGCAAATATTACTATTGCAACTGTCAAAGTGATAATAATAAATGGAAATAAACTTCGAGAACGATCTCTTATAAGTCCCTTAATAAGAAAATTGATCATGCCACTGTTTTTCCTCTTAAAGCATCAGTTGGTTTCAATTTTGCTATTTTCCTTGAAGGTAAATAACTTACAATAATTACAACACAAGACACCAATAATATGGTTGATGCTATTAATCCAATAGAATATATGGGCATCAATCGTTTCGATATCAAAAAGCCCATTTCTGTATAGTCCATAGGCAAGGGAATTCCATACTTTGCAGTCCACCAAAGAATAATACCAAAAGGGAAAATATTTAATATCATAGCAAAAATGGCATTTATACCTCCTTCAATCGTAAACAAGGTAATCACTTTAGAGCGTGTCATTCCAAGAGCCATAAGCGTTCCAATTTCTTTTCCACGTCTGAAAATAGATAATACCTGTGCATTGAATATTCCCATTGCAGAAAGAGATAAAAGGATTGCAAACATAATTCTATTAGCAGGTTCATCTGCCTCAATAGCTGCTTCAATATCTCTAATTAAATAATTTTCATCTCGGTGAATCCATGTTTCAGTATTAACAATCTTTTTCTCTTTTTTCGCATGCACAACATATGTAGCTTCATTTTCCATCGAAAGCATACTTTGAGCTTTTTCTATTGGGACCCAAATATGGCCAATATCAATCTTAAAATTTTCAGTATCCATTATATGAACAACTGTACCTTCATCAGCATCATAAGTTTGATCAGAATCAAGCCAACGAATCGTAAATGTATCTCCCAAATCAATTTTTGCATTATTGGCCATACCACGACCAATCAATACTGGTATATTCACATTATTAGAATTCAATGTTTCTGTAGGCATTTTAATAATATTTTGATCAGGAAGAATTCCCTTCATGATAACAGGCATAATTCTACCATTTGGATATATTGCAACTTGACTAACTAAAACTGGAACAGCTTTATCATCTAAAATCAATTTATTAACTTCCGTAGGTACTTCTGAATGAGCTTCCTCAAACAATAATGGGTCCATAGGATCATATTTAGGGTGCCAATATGCTCCTCCAGCTATTTCTGTATCAATCGTAACTTGTTTTGCATATTGCCTCATACCATCATACATTCCTGTTATGAAAATAATCATAAAAAATGATATAGATGTTACTAGTACATTAAGAAAAGTTCGTAACCTTGACCCAAGTAAATTTTTTATTGCAATTTTAAATAGCAATTACTTTTAAACCTCTTTAATTTCATCTTTTACAATATTTCCATCTTCTAAACGAATTATTCTTTTAAGATAGCCCATGATTTTTTCATCATGTGTTGCAAAAACAAATGAAGTTGTTAATTCCTTATTTAGATTTACAAGAATTTTCATAATATTATGAGAGTTTTCGGCATCAAGATTTGCGGTTGGCTCATCTGCCATAACTAATGCTGGTTTATGAACAATAGATCTTGCTATTGCTGTACGTTGGCATTCTCCTCCACTCAACTTACTTGGCTTTGAATCTCGCTTATCTTCAAGACCAACCCATTCAATTGCTTGATTGACTCTTTTAATTCTTTCTTTATTATCTACTTTATTTAAAATTAATGGTAACTCAATATTCTCAAATACTGTATACACTGGAAGAAGATTATAGCTTTGAAAAATAAATCCCATAAATTGTCTTCTTAAAATAGCTCGCTGATTATGACTTGTATTATCCATAGAATGATTTAGAACGCTTACACTACCTTCACTTGCTGAATCTAAACCACCAATAATATTAAGAAGAGTTGTTTTGCCTGAGCCTGATGGTCCAACTAAACCTGTAAATTCTCCTTTATCTAGATTTAAATCTACATTTTTGAGTGCGGTGAAGTGACCATTCCCAACAGGGAAGTGTTTCACTAGCCCTTTAATTGATATTACTGCGTTATTTTCCATTTTTACCTTTAATGATTATAAATTATCATAACCTGCAATTGATTTGACTGAATTTGAGGTTGATTTGAAACAATAAAATTAATAATAAACTGGTCAAATGTACTAGACCATCTAAAATAATTTGTTGTTTTATTTGAATTCCAATTAATATTAGATACAAACATAATTTGTTGAAATATCCCTAAAGGTATTTGCATCATAAATGAAGTGTTTTTCTGAATTTGATATTCAACAGGAATATAATTATTGTTTGATTGATCTAAATATAATGATTCAGTTAGTAAATAAATTCCAGGGCCAATGGGCACTGTATAATCATTACCAACCGACACCACTAAATTGCGTGATTGGCTACTAGTATTGCCTGTTTGGCTACTATTTTCTACTAGTGACCAAGCTGATTCTAACCAAAAACCAATATATCCATCATAACGATAATCTAAACCAAAACGCGATCCTTTACTATAAAAATTATTGTTAAAAGATTTTATATCTGTTGTAATTCCTAAGTCACCATAATGATTAGAATATTCCAATCGTCCTCCATATGAATTATTTTGGGAAGAAAAATATTTGGGTTGTGAATTCTGCTCAGATGTAATCCATGCCCATATTCCTATTGATTGATTAGGGAAATATCTTAATCTTAGCGCTTCCACTCCATTGGTTTGCCCTGTTGGATCTCTATAATTAGGAGAGCCAAACCAATTTAATGGTCGATAAATCTGAGAGGGGCCAAATGAAATTTTTTGGAGACCTAATCTTCCTTCAAAATGATCATTGGAATACCTTATCCAAAATCGATATGGATCGAGGCTTTGATGTTTTTGATTTTGATCAGAAAAAAAATCCCAATTATATGAACCTCTATTAAAAATTGAGTAATTATACTTTAAGGAAAGTTCAAAATCTATTTTATGATTATTATGAACCATTAATTCATTGGAAACATTGGGAATGTAGCCCCATTGAATTTCTGTTAAATTATGATCTGCAATCAGACTAGACCATGCCATTCCTTTTAAAAATGAAAAAGAATTATCGCATAGCACTACACTTAAATTCATTAAAAGTATAATTATAAAAGTTTTAAAATTTTTTATCATTAATAATTATTTTAATATTATTAATACAACACCACCTAATGCGAATAATATAGAAACTAATCTTGATTTAGAAATATGTTCTTTTAATAAAAAATAAGATAAAATGACTATGAAAACCATCGATGTTTGTCCCAAAATACTTGCTATAGGTGGTTTTTCAATATTTGCATATCCCAATATCCAGAAACTTAATGCTATAAAAGTGCCTAAGCCTGAACTTATTAATATTTTCCAAATTATTTTTGATTTCTTAAGTGGTCGCAAAAGAATGTTTTTTTGTTTTTGAAACCCAAAAATTATCCATGCAATAACCAATCCTGGGAACAATCTAAATACAGTTACCCAAATTTGAATATCTACTAGATTGTTTGTTTTTTCAAGAACCGGTTTAATTAATACAATCCCAAAGCTACTAAACAAAACAGCTAATATCTGAGTTAACATCCCATGTAACTTGACATCAGAAGAAATTTCAAAGTCATCTTTTTCATAGGCTATAATTAATATTGAAATGATTACTACTATAAAACCCGATAACTGTTGCAATGTTAACATTGTTCCAAGCATAATAAATGAAAAAAAGTATATTACAACTGGCTCAAAACAGTTAATTATAGCAACTCTATTAGCACCAATTTTACTTAAAGCATATATAAATAGCACATCCCCAATACCCATGCCAAGACAGCCACTTATTATAATTTTTATATAATCAATTTTCTCAAAACCACTATACCAAAATGGGATATCAAACATTACAAAACATATCATGAAACAAATAAATGCTATTGTATTTTTTAAAGCAGTTATTAGCTGTGGTGATAATTCTCTACTTGCTGATTTAAATATTATAACTGCAATACTCCAAGATAGTGCAGCTGATATTGCAGCCACTTCACCAAAGTATAAATATTCAGAAGATTGAATTAATAAGGCTTTCAAAATAAATTATTTTTTATGATTTTTTATCCAGTGAGTATAAGATGCAAATTCATTTAATGAAATCTTACCAACTTTGGTAAAATTATTTTTTATTTTTTCTAAACCAATGGGGAAATATGTATCAATATTGGGTGTATTTATATCAACAAATGTAATGTGCAATTCATCTGCCTTATCAAAAAAAATATTATATATTTGAGAACCACCTATTATATAAATATTTTCAGTATTATTATTTTCTAAAAATTCAATACAATTTTGAATAGAATTGAAGCATTTTACATTGGGAATATTATTTTTACTTAACACAATATTATTTCTTTTGGGTAATGGTTTAATTGGAAGAGAATCCCAAGTTTTTCTACCCATGACTATTGTAGATCCAATGGTTAATTCCTTAAATTTTTTCAAATCTTCTGATATATGCCATGGTAAGTTTCCATTGTAACCAATACCGCCGTTCTTATCTTGTGCCCATATAAGATGAACTTTCATTACACCGCCACAGGGAATTTTATAATAGGGTGATGTTGATAATTTTCTAGAGTAAAATCTGAAAATTTTAATTCCCAAAATGGCTTATCTGCTATTTTTAAACTGGGTAATGGAAATGGTTTTCTATTTAATTGTTCTTTTAATCCTTCAATATGATTAACATAAATATGAGCATCATTTATATAGTGTGAAAATTGGCCTGGCACAAGGTTTGTTTCTTTTGCAATCATCATTGTTAATGTTGCATAGCATGCTAGATTAAATGGTATTCCAAGAGCAATATCACCACTTCTTTGTGTTAAATGGCAATTAAGTTTTCCATTGGTAACATTAAAAATGAAAAATGCATGACAACTAGGTAAAGCAATTTCATCTAAAACAGATGGATTCCATGCACTGACAACTATTCTACGTGAATTAGGATTATTCTTGATTAAATCAATTGCATTTTGAATCTGATTAATATGGTTGTGTTCTATATTTCCTGTTTTTGAATTTATTTTATATTGATCCCATTTTACCCACTGATATCCATACATTTTTCCGACTTCCCAATTTTTCTCTTCTGAGGTCCATGCATCCCATATTTTAGTATGTTCCCTTAAATTTCTAATGTGAGTTTCACCAGATAAATACCATAGTAGCTCTCTTATTATAGAATTAAAAAAAACTTTTTTAGTTGTTAATATTGGGAAACCATCCATCAAGTTGATCTTGTAATGATATCCAAATTGCATAAGAGTATCTGTGCCTGTTCTATTTGTTTTTTTCACTCCATTATCTAATACATCTTGAACAAGATCAATATATGATTTCATGATTATACCTTAATTTTTGGTTATAATAAATATTAATAATTTATTAATAAAAATTATATCTATTTTATATTGAGATTCTAAACAAAATAACAGAAAATTTTCATTTAAATTATAAAAGTATTTTGTGAATCCATACAATATAGAGTATATTTTTGATGTGACATGAGCATATGTTGTGTTGTGTAGAATTCCTTATCCGACGGGGAAATTAGCACAAGCTTAAAAAATTCGGACTTCAATCCGAAAGTATAGCAAACTACTGTTATGCGATTGTACCTGTTCATCTCTAATCTAAAGAGAAAACCAAGGAGGCTTTAAATTTAAAGTCTAGAGGAAAGTAACTATTTTAGCAAAATACTAGGGGATTTTTTACCTATGAATCAAATAACCCAAATGTTCAATCATACTGGAAAGACAGCTTCTGTAATAGGCAGCGCTCGCATTAAAACCTATAAGGAGTTATATTTAATGCTCACAGAGCTTCAAAAAATGGGAGAGCTTGAAACACATGATGATTATTTGGGAGGTAACGAATTAGCCGAAAATATTTATCAAAAAAAATACTACTTGAAAAATATGGAATCGGAATTAATTGAATCCTCTCCGGAAGATGTTTTTAAAAGACTTGCTTCTTTTCTTTCAACCGTAGAAGGCACAAAAGCTAAACAAAAAAAATGGGCAAATATATTTTATAAAGAATTATATTCTGGTCATTTCATTCCAGGTGGTCGAGTAATGGCTGGGGCTGGAGATTTATATCGCCTAAAAACTCTCGCTAATTGTTTTGTCACAAAGATTGAATATGATGATATAGATTCTATTTATAAAGCAGCATATGAATGTGCGAGAACCTACTCCTATGGTGGTGGAATTGGTGTTGACATATCATCATTGCGCCCTAGAGATGCTATAGTTCATAATGCAGCGGATAGTTCTACTGGAGCTGTATCATTTATGGAATTATACTCTCTTACTACAGGTCTTATTGGACAAAGCGGAAGGAGGGGGGCCTTAATGCTAACTATAGATGCTAAGCATCCCGATATTGAACATTTTTTAAAAGTTAAAAAAATTCCTAATTGGGTTACAAATCAAATTGTAGATCAATGTAATTGGTCTGGAATGTTTAGTGATCAAAATCTTGAAACCATTAAAAAAATGGTTATGGAAAATACTCAAGTTCGATTTGCAAATATTTCAATTAAAGTTAGCGATGAATTTATGAGTTCAGTAGATGAACAAAAACAATTCTCTGAAAAAGAATACCTTGTATATCGTAAAAAAAATAAAACTACAGTAACAAATGCATCTCAAGATTATAAAAATATACATTATTCAAATACCATTCCTTCAAAAGATATTAATGATTATGAGCTTATTAAAAACTTTGCAACATTTTCTAAAATGAAAAATTGGATCGAAACAAATTATGATAAAAGCCTTACTAAAACTAATTTCAAAGATGTAAATAAGAGAGATGTTTTTGGAGATTATGTAATAGAGTTAAATAATACTAAGTTTGATCATGATTTAGCTATAAAACAATCAGGTGATTTTTTGCTTTATTTTAGTAGCAAACCAACTGGTGAAATCCGGAAATTAGTAAAAGCTCGCAACATATGGGATCAATTTGTTGAAGGTAATTATAAAACAGCTGAACCTGGAATAATTTTTTGGACAACTATGAGCAACTATTCTCCATCTAATTATGTTGGAAGACCCATTATATGTACTAATCCATGCGCTGAAGTACCCCTTGAAGATGGAGGTGCATGTAATTTAGGATCTTTAAACTTATCAAGGTTTGTTATTAATGGGTATGAAGATAATGCCAAAATTAATTGGGATCAATTAGCCGAATCTACATCTATCTTGGTTAGATTTCTTGATAATGTTGTTACTTGGAATGAAGATTTAAATGCTCTTGAAAAGCAACGAATAGCAGCTAAAGAAACAAGAAGATTAGGACTTGGAATAATGGGGATAGCAGATATGCTTAACCAATTAGGGATCGGTTATGATAGTGATGAAGGTATTAAAATTATCACTAAAATAATGGAGTTTATTACAAATGCAGCTTACCAAGCATCGGCTTCATTAGCAGCTGAAAAAGGAGCATCGCCAATATATGTAGAAGAAGATTATTTAAATTGTCCGTTTATTTCAGCCCTAAACCCAGAGACACAAACATTAATTCGAGATAATGGTATTAGAAATATTGCAATTATGTCTATTGCTCCTACAGGATCTATTTCTAATATAGTGCTTGGCTATAAATCTGAACAAAAAAATTACATAGGTGTCTCTGGTGGCGTTGAACCTATTTTTGCTCTTTATTATACTAGACGGACAGAATCATTTCAAAAAAATGAATTTTATAAAGTATTTCACTCAACTGTACAAGCTTACATTGATAAGAATGATTTAAGAGGTGAAATGGAAAAAGACGGAAATAATATTGATGAACTATTACCGGAATTTTTACTTAGGACAGCACATAAAATAAACCCAGAAAAACGAGTTGATATTCAGGGTAGAATCCAAAAATATATTGATCATAGTATTTCTTCTACGATTAATTTACCTGAAGATGTAAACCCTGAACTTATATCTGATATTTATTTAATGGCATGGAAAAATAAATTAAAAGGGGTTACCATTTATAGAGATGGCAGTCGTTTCCCTATTTTAAGTACCGATGGGGAACTTACTGAATTTCAAGAAATAAAAAATAAAAAGTTTAATATTTCCATTGGTGATGGTGAAACTGTTACTGTAAATGGAGAAGAAATCATTAAATTACCCGATGGCTCTCTTACATCTGTTTATCACTTTTTGAAAAATAGTGATACAGCTGTTGAAGAAGTTTTAACTAATACCCAATTCGAGGATATTAAATCATGATTAAATTAGGACCTAATGCAAAAATTGAGGAAGCACAAGATTTAAAATCTAAAAATAATACAAATAAAAAATTATCTAAAAAATCTTCTCAAGGTGCTGTAATTCGTCCTGAAGTTGTTGATGCTAAAGTTTATAAACTTAAAAGTGCTTTTGTAAAAAATTCAGTTTTTATTACACTAAGTTATATTAAAACAAATGACTTAATCAACCCCATTGAAATATTTATAAATTCAAAAGATCTTACAAGAGCCCCTGAGTATGTAGTTTTAACTCGATTAATTTCTGCTATATTTAGGCGATCTTCTGATCCTATGTTTATACTTGAGGAGCTTCAAGGAATTTTTGATCCAAACGGTGGATCATTTAAAGAAGGAAAGTATTATCACTCTTTTTATGCTGAAATCGCAGATGTTATTGAGCGTTTCTTTTTTGATGTAGGAATTATGGAACGTCCAAATCCACATCCATTAGAAGATAACGGTCCCCCTATTCAATCAAAAGATGAGGGCAATGCTGGCAATGCTCAATTTCGACTTTGTCCTGAATGTAAAAACAGAACCTTAAAAACTGAAGCTGGTTGTGATGTTTGTATGGATCCGGGATGCGGCTACAGTAAATGTGATAAATAAATAATAATCATTTTCAGATAAAAAAAGGAGCAATATTTACTCCTTTTTTTTATTCCAATATAATATTTACTAAAGCAATAATATCAAAAATACTTACTGAACTATCACCATTTAAATCAGCGCAGTCTGTACAATCTTCAGATAATATACAATTAACAAGGGAAGTTATATCAAGAATATTTATATCTTCATCATTATTAACATCCCCAATAGCA